>Ga0302310_10000389_pt1 | contig 41608 bp, 47 predicted proteins | sample III_Palsa_N1_2_FD_200451 | JGI IMG/M metagenome (GOLD analysis project Ga0302310, IMG submission 200451) | Peat permafrost microbial communities from Stordalen Mire near Abisko, Sweden - III_Palsa_N1_2 | ecosystem: Environmental > Terrestrial > Soil > Palsa > Peat permafrost | place: Sweden...
ACCGCTGGACGCGCGCGATGTGATGCGCCAGGCGGTCGTGGCCTCGGCGCTCTCCAGCGCCGAGCGCGCCATGGAGGTGGGGATGGCGAAGGATCGCATCATCCTCTCGGCGAAGGTGTCCGGTGTGCAGGACCTCATCGCGATCTATTCGGATCTGGCGGCACGCTGCGAGTTCCCGCTGCACCTGGGCCTCACCGAGGCGGGCATGGGCTCGAAGGGCATCGTGGCCTCCACCGCCGGCATGTCCGTGCTGCTGCAGCAGGGCATCGGCGACACCATCCGCGTATCGCTGACGCCGGAGCCGAACGGCGACCGCACCAACGAGGTGATCGTCGCGCAGGAAATCCTGCAGACCATGGGCCTGCGGTCCTTCACGCCCATGGTGATCGCCTGCCCGGGTTGCGGCCGCACGACCAGCACCTACTTCCAGGAACTGGCACAGCGCATCCAGTCCCATATCCGCCATCGCATGCCCGAATGGCGCCGCACCTACGACGGCGTCGAGGAAATGACGGTGGCCGTCATGGGCTGCGTGGTGAATGGGCCCGGTGAAAGCAAGCATGCGAGCCTCGGGATCAGCCTGCCGGGTACCGGTGAGCGCCCGGTCGCACCCGTCTACGAGGACGGTGCCAAGACCGTGACGCTGAAGGGCGAACGCATTGCCGAGGAATTCCAGGATCTGGTCGAGCAGTACGTCGCGCGCAAATTCACCCCGCGCCAGGGCGCATGAGAGCGCATGGCTGAGCTTGCCGACCGACGCTGCGAACCGTGCCATGGCGGCATGGCGCCGCTGACGCGCGCCGCCGCCGATGAGTTGCTGCTGCGTCTGGACCCGGCCTGGACGCTCGATGAGACCGCCGGCAGTCTGCGGCGTGAATTCAACTTCCGCGATTTCTACCGCACCATGAGCTTCGTCAATGCGCTGGCGCATGTGGCGAATATCGAAGACCACCACCCGGACCTGGAAGTCAGCTACAGCAGCTGCAAGGTCCGATACAGCACGCACGCCATCGGCGGGCTGTCCGAAAACGACTTCATCTGCGCTGCCAAGCTCGATCAGATTCCCAGGCTCTAAGGTCGGGCGCCTGACCCAGCGCATGCCCGATGAAGAAGCGCTTCAGCAGTGCGCTGCGGTTGGTCAGTGCCAGTGCGCGGCGGGCCAAGGCTGAGACCGGCCCGACACCCTGCGCGAGTACGCGGTTGAAGGTGTCGATGGAAAATTCCATCAACTGGTTCTCGCCCTTGCGCCAGCGTTCGTAGGCCCGCAGCGTGCGCTGCGCGCCGAGGTACTCGCCCGCCGCGCGCGCCTGCACGCACAGCTGCACCAGGGCGGCTGCATCCAGCAGCCCCAGATTCACGCCCTGCCCGGCCAGCGGGTGCACGACATGGGCCGCATCACCCACCAGTGCGCAACGTTCCGCCGTATAGCGGTCGGCGCTCAACCGCTGCAGCGGAAACGCGAGTCGCGGACCGGCCAGACGCAACGCACCCAGCACCGCGTCACTGTGTGCCAGCAACTGCGCTTCAAACTCGACGGGGGCGGCGGCGAGCAGTGCGCGGGCCTCGACCTCGCGGAGCGACCACACGATGGAGAGGCTGCCATCGGCCAGCGGCAGCAACGCCAGCGTGCCGCCCGCGACGAAGCGCTGCCAGGCAGTGTTCTGATGCGGAAGTTCCGGGGTCAGCCGCGCGATGATGGCGGTCTGTTCGTAGCTGTGGGTCTGCACGCCGATGCCGAAGGCCGCGCGGACCGCTGAGTGTGCGCCGTCGGCACCGACGATGAGCTGCGCCGCGAACTCCCCGGCGGATGACTGCAGGTGCACCGGTCCTGCCGCGCCCGCCACCCCGAGCAAGCCCGTAAGCTCACCGCTGATGACCTGGCCACCAGCTGCGACGAAGGCGTCCATGAGCGCGGCCGTCACGCGGCGTGCTTCGATGATGTAGCCGAGATTGGGCTCGCCGACCTCCGCCGCATCGAAATGCAGGACCGCAGCGCCCGTCGGTGCCACGCCCGCGTGCCATACGCGCATATGCTCATACGGCCAGGCATGCTCACGCAGGGCGGCCCAGGCGCCGGCCGCCTCGAGAATTCTTTCGCTGGCGCGCGAGAAGGCCAGCACCCGCGCGTCCGGCGCCGCCGCCTCGCCCGGCTGCGCAGCGGGCTGCGCGCTTTGCAGCAGGCCCACCCGCAGTGCCGGACCTTGGCGGGCGCTGCGCACCAGCAGCGCGCCGACGCAGGCACCGACGATCCCACCGCCGACCACCAGTACGTCCAGGACCTGCGCGCCGCCGGGCGTCGTCATCGCAGCGGCAGGCCGCGGGCCAGCCGTGGCGTGCGGCCACCGAACCCCAGGCTCACGCGCGCCAGCGCGCTCTTCGCCGGCGGCAGCAGATCAAACAGCAGCAGCCCGACATCACGCAGCAGCCGCACCGGTGGCCGCGGATCGCCGAACATGCGGATCAGACCGTCCGTAAAGCGCGTCACGCCACTGCGATCCGCCTTGCGCCCCTGCGCGAACTGCTCCAGCAGTTGCGGTGCGCCCGGATCGGCCACCCCGACCATCAGTTCTGCGAGCGCCGCCACGTCCCGCAGCGCGAGATTGAACCCCTGCCCCGCCACCGGATGCAGCGACTGCGCCGCGTTGCCGATGAGTACGGTACGTTCGGCCACGGCCTCATCCGCGCGCGTCAGCTTCAAGGGGTAGCTGGCCCGCCGGCCGGCGCGCACGAACCTGCCGGCTCGCCAGCCGAAGTGCTGCTGCAGGAGCTTCAGGAATTCCTCATCGGTTGCGCGCAGTGACTGCGCCGCCTCCTCGGGTGTGCGCGCCCACACGACGGTGTAGCTGCCATCGCGCAGCGGCACCAGCGCCAGGGGACCTGCCGCGGTGAACCGTTCATAGGCGGTGCCGTCATGCGCCGGGTCGGTCGCGACATTGGCCACGATGGCGATCTGGCCATAGTCCGCTTCAGTGGCCGGGATGCCGGCATCCCGACGCACGGCCGAGTGCGCCCCATCCGCGGCCACCGCCAGGCGCGCACGCAGTGACGGACCCGGCCCGTGCGCCTCGCCCGTGGCGGCGAGCGTCAGGGTGACGCCCTGCGCGTCCGTGCTGACGGCGGCGACGGTTGCCGGCACCCGTACACTGATCGTGCCGGTTTGACGGATCTGCGCCCACAGTGCGTTCCCGAGTACCCGGTTGGGTAGCACGAAACCGAACGCCTCGATGCCCTGCTCGCGCGCATCGAGGCGCGCGAAGGCCAGGCGGCCGGCATCCGAGACATGGATGGCGCGGATCAGCCCGCATTGATCGGCGACGGCGCTCCAGACACCCAGGCCCTCCAGGATGCGCCGGCTGGCGTTGCCCAAGGCCGTCGTGCGCTCATCGAAGCTCTGATGCCCCCGCGCATCGGGCGCCAGCCCCTCGATGAGCACGATGCGCCGGCCAGCCGCTGCCAGGGCCAGCGCCAGACTGGCCCCGACCATGCCGCCGCCGATGATGGCGATATCGAACTCTTCCACGAATGCCTCGGCGGCGTTTATGCCGCGGCCATCAGCGCCTCGATGGCGTCCGGATCCTTGGGGGCACCTGCAGTCAGCACTTCCACCCCGTCACGGGTCACGACTACATCATCCTCGATCCGGATGCCGATGTTGTCGAAGCGTCGCGGCACGCCCTTTACGCCGGCGGGGATGTAGATGCCCGGTTCGATGGTCAGGGCCATGCCCGGCTCCAGCACCCGCCATTCATCGGCGAGCTTGTAGTCACCGACATCATGCACGTCCATACCCAGCCAGTGTCCGGTGCGATGCATGAAGAAGCGCCGGTACGCGCCTTCCTTCACCAACTTCGCCACCGAGCCCTTCAGCAGGCCGAGCCTCACGAGACCCTGCGTGACCACGTGAACGGCCGCCTCATGGGGATCATTCCAGGATCCGCCGGGGCGTACTTTCTGGATGGCCGCCTCGTTGGCGGCCAGCACGATGTCGTACACCGCCCGTTGCTCGGGGGAGAAGCGGCCGTTGATCGGAAAGGTTCGGGTAATGTCCGAGGCGTAGTACTCGTACTCGCAGCCGGCATCGATCAGCAGCAGGTCACCGTTCTTCAGCGGCTGATTGTTCTCACGGTAATGCAGGATGCAGGAGTTGGCGCCGCCACCGACGATGGGTTCGTAGGAGGTGTCGGCATTGTGGCGGCGGAACTCGTGTAGGAGCTCCGCGGCGAGGCCGAATTCGGTGCCCCCGGGACGACAGGCCTGCATGGCGCGGACATGCGCGCCGCAGGCGATGCGCGCGGATTCGCGCATCACGTCGATCTCGGTCCGCGACTTGGTCAGCCGCATGTCGTGCAGCACGTAATCGAGCGCCACGAACTCCTGCGGCGGGTGCTTGCCGTGACGGGCTTGAGTGCGCAGCCCATTGAGCCAGCCCACCACGCGCTGGTCGAACTCCGGATGTGTGCCCATGGCGTAGAACACGCGCGTACGGTTCTCCATGAGCCCGGGAAGGATTTCGTCGATGTCGGTGATGGGGAACGCATCATCGGCTCCGTACTGGCGGGTGGCACCCTCGGTACCGGCGCGGCGTCCGTCCCAGGTCTCGCGCTCCGGGTCGCGGTCGCGCACGAACAGTACGTACTGCGCGTGCTCGCGGCCGGGGACCAACACCGCCACCGACTCGGGCTCGCCGAAGCCGGTCAGGTACTGAAAATCGCTGTCCTGGCGATAGGGGTATTCGACATCGCTATTGCGGTGGCGCACCGGCGCTGCCGGGACGATGGCAATCGTGTCGCGGCCCATCAGCCGCATCAGCTGGCGGCGGCGGCGGCCGAATTCGTCGCGGCTGATGACCTTGGGAGCGGCCGGCGGCTTGAGCGCTGCCCGGCGCGCGTGACCCGGGGCCGGGGCCGTGGATCCGAAATGCGATTTTACGTTCTGGCGTGACATCTAGTGCAAGAGACCTTCGGGACGGCTTGGTTCGCGGCGCAGGGGCTCAAGTTCATCGAACAGCAGCTGCACCCCCGCGCGCACGAACTCGACCAGCTCGGCGTAGGCGCCTTCATTGGATTCGAGGCTCTCGGCGTTGTCGGCGGCAACATGAGTGATCTCGGTCAGGTCGCGCACCACTTCACCCACATCACCGGGCAGCACGGTCGCATCGGTCAGTGAGCTCGTACCCAGACCATAGAGAAAGCCCTGGCACCAGGCACCCAGGGCCGCCGCGCGGGCCTCGATGGGCTCCTCGTCCAGCGGCAGCAGTGGCGCGAATTCCATCTGCGCCTCACCGAGCGAAACGTTCGTGCTCCGAAACAGATCCAGCAGCACCTGGGTGGCGGCGGGGCCGGCGGACCCATCGGGCAGAATCTCCAGCATCCAGTCCTCGAAACGATAGGCCACGGTGGAACACAGGCATCCGGTCAATGTGCCGTGCGCCTCGGCGGCATCGGTCAGCGAATGCTCCCGGCTCAGGACCTGCTGGATCTGCTCGTAGTCGGCGGCTTGCATCCTCATGGATTATGCCTATGATCGAAGCCATGAGCACCCCAGTGAACACGGAGCTCGATCTCGAGCTCACCCGCCTGGAATCCCGTGTCGATGAACTCGCCACCCAGGTCTCGCAACTGCAGGAAGAGAATCGTGCACTGCGACAGCGCCACGATACCCTGGGCAACGAACGCGCCTCGCTGCTGAACAAGAACGAGCAGGTGCGCGGCCGCGTTGAAGCCATGATCGGTCGCCTCAAGACCCTGGAGCACGGCGCATGAGCAGCAACCCCACGGACCCGGCACGCGTCAGCGTCCGGATACTCGAGAAAGAGTTCTTCGTCGCCTGCGCGCATGATGAGCGCGCGGCATTGCTGGATGCGGCGGAGTTCCTGAACGCCCGGATGCGCGAGATCCGCGACAGCGGCAAGGTGGTCGGTCTGGACCGCGTCGCCGTGATGGCCGCACTGAATCTCGCCCACGAACTGCTGGACATTCGCGAGCAGGAATCCAAGACCACGACTTCCGCGGTCACCCGCGTCCGCGCCGCCCGCGAACGCGCCGAAGCGGCGCTCTCCCGCAACCAGCAGCTGGAGCTGTAGCCCTTCCGGTCAGGCGGCTTGGCTGCGACGCTCTTGTGGTAAAATCCACTGGCGTCGCCTGCGGTGTTCGATTTCGTGCCGGGTTACCTCTCGACCTTAATTTAAACACCCAGGGATAGGGCTCGTGGGCAGAATTGTGCAAGTCCGACTTCGTGAGCGGAAAGCCTTACCTCCCTCAGCTTGTCCCACTTTGTTGCTCAGGTTCGAGGGCAACGGTTCGTACCGGCATCTGCGGGTGACGCCTTGAATTCGCAGGTCAACGACCGCGCGGCCCTGCGCCAGCGACTGAAACAGCTGCGCCGGGCCGTTCCTCCCGCGGCGCGCCGGCTGGCCGCCGTCGCCGTCGCCCGGCACATCCGCCGTACCTTCAATCTGCGTCCCGGCATGCGCGTGGCGGCCTATGCCCCCCTGCCCTCCGAACTGGACACCGGCCCCCTCATGCAGTTCGCTCGACAGCGCGGCTGCCATGTCTATCTGCCGCGTATCACGGACCTGCGCCGCCACCACATGCAGTTCGTCGAGAGCAGTGGTCCGATGCGCCGCAATCATCTGGGGATATTCGAACCGGTACGGTTGCGGCGCTTGAGCGCGCGCCGCCTCGACCTGGTGTTCGTGCCCCTGGTGGGCTTCGATGCCACCGGCATGCGCTTAGGCATGGGGGCCGGCTACTACGATCGCGCTTTCGCCTTCCTGCGCCAGCGCCGTCACTGGACCCACCCACGGCTCATTGGCCTGGCCTATTCCTTCCAGCAGGTACCGCGGATCGAGGGCGCCGTACACGATGTGCATCTCAACGGCATCGTAACCGAGAGGGGAACCATCAAGTGCACTACTGGCTACTGAAGACCGAACCGGACAGCTTCGGCATCGATGACCTGGAGCGTGCGCCGCGCAAGACGACCGCCTGGGACGGAGTGCGCAACTACCAGGCCCGCAACATGCTGCGTGACCAGATGCAGCGCGGCGACCAGGCATTCTTGTATCACTCGAGCTGCGAAACACCTGGAATTACCGGCATCGTAGAGGTGGCGAAGCCCGGCTACCCCGATGTCACCGCCTTCGATGCCAAGCACCATCACCATGACCCGGACAGTGATCCGAAGAGTCCGCGCTGGTATGTGGTGGACGTGAAACTCGTGCGCCGACTGCCGCGGGTCATCACCTTGGGTGAGCTGCGCGAGCATGCGAAGAAGGAACTATCGGGGATGGTGTTGCTGCGTGCGGGCAATCGTCTGTCAGTGATGCCGGTGACTCCCGAGCACTGGAAGTTCATCACTTCGCTGGCCTCAAGGATCACAAAGTGAGTGATGCGTCTCGCGCGCTTACTCCTTCTTGCTTGTAATTTCAATTCGCGTGCGTATACTCCGACCTCGGACTAACCCTAACTGGAGATCTATCATGGCTAAGGCAAAAAAGAAGGCCAAGAAGAAAGCAGCGAAGAAGAAGTAGCTGCAACCGGTGGACGCGGCAGCAATGTCGCGTCCCCGGATCGAAAGAGGATCGATCGACTGTGTGCCCGCGAAAGCGGGCACAGTCGTTTCTGGGGTCAGGCAATCTGCTCGAATCGAGTGAGCGAAGATGACGAATACACTGGAAAACAAGCGCCGCGCCGCACAGGCGGCCCTTCCATGGCTGGCCCGGCACGAAGTCGTCGGCATCGGTACCGGCAGCACCGTGGAGCACTTCATCGAGTGCATCGCCGCGGATCGGGGTCACCTCAAGGCGGTGGTCTCCAGCTCCAACCAGTCGACCCGACTGCTGCAGGCGGCCGGCATCCCGGTACTCGATCTCAATGATGTGGGAGAGCTGCCGGTCTACATCGATGGGGCCGATGAGACCAACGCCGCCCGCCAGCTCATCAAAGGCGGGGGCGGTGCCCTGACCCGCGAGAAGATCATCGCGGCCTGCGCCAAGGTCTTCGTCTGTATCGCGGATGCCACGAAACTGGTTCCGACCCTGGGTATCTTCCCGCTGCCCATCGAAGTGATTCCGATGGCGCGGACACTGGTGGCGGGACACCTCACGGCGATCGGTGGCCGACCGGTCCTGCGTGCCGGCTACATTACGGACAACGGCAACCAGATCCTCGACGTGCATGGTCTTGCCATCAAGGACCCCGTTGCGCTCGAGGCAGCGTTGAACCAGATCCCGGGTGTGGTGACGGTGGGGTTGTTCGCGCAACGGCCCGCGGATGTGCTGCTCCTTGGCGGCGATACTGGGGTTCAGCAGTTCTAAACGAGGTGCCCATGTCCCAAGCCACTCTCCTCATGCGCGGCCTCGCCGCGCTCTTCGCAAGCGCCATTGCCGGCATCGGCATGGCCCAGGACGCCAGTCCCGGCGCGCAATGGCTGACCTATAACAACCATCTGGATGGCCAGCGGTTCTCGCCGCTGAAGGAAATCACGCCGGCCAACGCCACGCAGCTGGGTGAGGTGTGCCGGGTGCAGATCGATGGCCCCACCTCGCTGCATTCGGACCTGATCGTGGCCGACGGCGTCATCTATACCGGCACCGGCCGGGAGACGGTGGCCATCAATGCCAGCAACTGCGCCCTCATCTGGCGCTACAGCTACACCCCCGATGACGACCGCAACTCCCCCTCGACCCGCGGCGTCGCGGTGCTCAACGGCCGCGTGTTCCGCGGCACCGGCGATGACCGCCTGATCGCCCTCGATGCGGCCACCGGCAAACTGCTGTGGAAGACCGTCATCGGTTCCCCGGAACTGGGTGAGTCCTCCGCGGCGGCACCGCTGGCCTGGGGTGGTGTGGTCTACATGGGGATCAGCGGCAGTGAACTCGGCGCGCGCGGCCGCGTCATGGCCTTCGATGCCCAAACGGGGCGCGAACTGTGGCGGTTCAATACCATTCCCATGGGCAAGGAGGTCGGGGCGCAGACCTGGCTGCGCCCGGGGACGGCCAAGACCGGCGGCGGCGGGGTCTGGGGCGCGATGACACTTGATGTCACTGCCGGCGAACTGTTCGTGCCGGTCGGCAATCCCTGGCCGGACATCGACAAGGCTTACCGCCCGGGCGCCAACCTGTTCACCGATTCGATCGTCGTGCTGGATGCGCACACCGGCGCTCTCAAGTGGTGGCATCAGGGCACCCCCGAGGACTGGATGGACCTCGACATGGTCGCACCACCGGTGCTCTACCGGATCGACGGTGCACGTGACTACCTGGTGTTCGGCGGCAAGGACGGCTATGTGACCGCCGTCGACCGCGATACGCACCAGCAGCTGTTTCGGGTACCGGTGACCACCATCGAGCGCGCGCCGAAGCTGCCCCGCAAGGAAGGCATGCGGATGTGCCCGGGCTATGCGGGCGGCGTCGAATGGAACGGTCCGGCCTTCGACCGGCTCAATCATTCACTGGTGACGGGCGCGGTGGATGCCTGCTTCATCGTCAAGCTCGGCAAGGCCAGCTACACCCCGGGCGGCATGAACTTCGGCGGCTCGGTCGAGCCGGTGGGTCCCACCACCGGCTGGATCACCGCCATCGACAGCGTCACGGGCGACCTGCGCTGGAAGTATCACACCGACAAACCTGTGGTCGCGGGCATCACCCCCACCGCCGGTGGTGTGACTTTCGCCGGGGACCTCGGCGGCACCCTGTTCGTGTTCGACAGCAAGACCGGCGCAGTGGTGAACAAGGTTCAAACCGGCGGCGCACTCGCCGGTGGCCTGGTCACCTATGAGATGGGCGGCCGGCAGTACGTCGCATTCGCCGACGGCAACGTGTCGCGCAACGCCTTCGGGGCGCTCGGGCTGCCCAGTGTCGTGATCATGGCGCTCAATCCCGGGACGCTGCCGACCACCGCGCCGGTCACCACGACGCCCGGGTCAGCGGATGTGGCGGCCGGCCGGCGTCTCTACAGCCAGGTGTGCGTCGCCTGTCATGGTCCGGAAGGCAACCTGGTTCCGGATCACAAGCTCAGCGCGGCCGTTACCCGGCAGAACCGCGCGGCCACCAACGCGTACATCAAGAGCCCGAAACCGCCGATGCCGAAGATGTATCCGGAGCTGCTCAATGAGCAGAGCATCAGCGACGTGACCGAATATCTCTACCAACAGTGGGGGAAGCATGACTGACAAGAACGAGGCGGCATTTGCCGCAGGCATGAAGGTTCGACGCGAGATGTTCGGACCAGGGGGCGCCGAGGAGCGCTTTGCGCAGGCCACCGACTTCAACCGACCGCTCGAGGAGGTGGTCACGCGCTACTGCTTCGGGGAGACCTGGACCCGTCCGGGTCTGGACCGCAAGACGCGCAGTCTGCTGACCCTGGCCGCGCTCACCGCGCTGTCCAAGCCTAACCAGATCAAGGTGCACGTGGCCGGAGCGCTGGCCAACGGCTGCAGCGTCGAGGAGATCCGCGAGACCTTCCTGCATACCATGGTGTATGCCGGCGTGCCCTGTGGCGTCGAGGCGTTCAATGCCGCGGCCGAAGTGCTCGCGCGGCACGCCGCGGCGGCAGCCAAGCCATGAAGGTCGCGGTGGTCGGCGTCGGCAACATGGGCGCGCCCATGGCGGCCTGCATCGCCAGGGCCGGACACGCCGTGACGGTTTTCGACAGCTCACCCGAGCGCGCACAGCAGGTTGCCGCGGCCTGCGGCGGCCATGCCGCGGCGACGCTCAAGGATCTCGCCAGCGCCCAGTTCATCATCACCATGCTGCCCACGGGGCAGGTGGTCGCAGATCTGTACCTGCGCGATGGCCTGGCCGCGCACCTGCACAGCGGCACCATTGCCATCGACATGAGCTCCTCGGATCCCTCCGGAACCCGCAGGCTCGGTGCCGAGCTCGCAAAGCGCGGCATCGTGCTGATCGATGCCCCGGTCTCCGGCGGCGTACCGCGGGCGACATCCGGAACGCTCGCGATCATGATCGGCGGCGATGACCAGGACGCGCTCCAACGCGTGCGGCCGGTGCTGAGCACCATGGGGGATCGTCTCTTCGACACCGGTGGCCTGGGCACCGGACATGCGATGAAGGCCCTCAACAACTTCGTGGCCGCCGCCGGCTTCGCCGCGTGTGCCGAGGCCCTGATCGCCGGGGAGCGCTTCGGCCTCGACCTGGGCCGCATGGTGGAGATCCTCAACGTCTCCACCGGCCGCAACTTCCATACCGACCTGGTGCTGCGCGAGCACGTGGTCGGTGGCAAGTACTCGACAGGCTTCGCGCTGGGGCTACTGGCGAAGGATGTGAAGATCGCGGCGGACCTCACCGCCGAGCTGGGACTCGACTCACCGGTGGTGCGGCTCATCAGCGCCCGCTTTGACCAGGCCCGCGACGCGCTGGGCTATGGCGCCGACAACAGCGAAGCCATCAAGGCCTGGAAAAAATAACGCGCATGGCCAAACCGACCGACATTGACGCCTTGTACGGGCTCGAACCCGTCATCGAGCCGGGTGTCGGCGGGCCGGCCGGCTCACCGGGCGGCACCGAGTTTCACGTGGTGACCTGCCCGTATTGCGGCGAACCCTTCGAGACGCTGATCGATCTGAGCGCCGGGTCCTCGACCTACATCGAGGACTGCCAGGTGTGCTGTCAGCCGATCGAGTTTCGGGTCACGGTCGATGATGCCGGTGCACTGGTGAGTCTGGAGGCGCTACGAAGCGATTGACCCTATGAGCAGGTCATCGGCTGGCGCGGCTCACTTTTCCTTGCTGGGGTCGTACCAGACGGCCTCGATGTTGTGACCATCCGGGTCGTACGCGAATGCGGCGTAGTAGCCCGGTGAGTAGTCCCGGTAGCCGGGTTGACCGTTATCCCTGCCCCCGGCCGCGAGTGCGGCCTCGTGAAAGGCTTTGACCTGCGCGGCCGACTTCGCCTCGAACGCCAGATGCGTGGACACGACGGTGTCCGACTGACCGATCCAGAAGTCCGTGTTCTTGCCGTCGTTGAAACCGGCGGCCTCGCCGAACTCCATGTTGTTGCGGTAGCCGAGCGGCGCGAGAACCTTCAGATAGAAGGCCTTGGACTTTTTGTAGTCACGGACGTGAAGAGCGGTATGCGCGATCATGATTCTCTCCCGGGTCAGGTGCGATAATGCTGCCGGAACCGTCTCAATTCTATCGCAGGAACATCACATGGAATATCGCCAGCTGGGCCGTTCGGGATTGAAGGTCCCGGTGTTGAGTTTCGGTACGGCCTCGTTCGGCGGCGGCGGCGTCTTCGAAGCCTTCGGCACCACGGGCGTCGAGGAGGCCACGCGTCAGGTGTCGATCTGTCTGGAGGCGGGCGTGACGCTGTTCGACTCCGCCGACGTCTACTCGCAGGGTCGCGCCGAAGAAGTTCTGGGCGCCGCGATCCATGGCCGGCGCGACCAGGTGCTCATCTCGACCAAGGGCACATTCCGCATGGGCGCGGGACCCAACGACGTTGGCTCCTCGCGCTTGCATCTGATCAACGCGGTTGAAGCGAGCCTGCGGCGGCTCGGCACCGATTACATCGATCTGTATCAGCTGCACGGCTTCGATGCGGCGACGCCGGTGGAGGAAACCCTGCGCGCGCTGGATGATCTGATCACCGCCGGCAAGATCCGCTATATCGGCTGCTCGAACTACTCAGGCTGGCACCTGATGAAGTCGCTCGCGGTATCGGACCGGTATGGCCTCGCCCGCTATGTCGCGCATCAGGCCTACTACTCACTGGTCGGACGCGACTACGAATGGGAGCTGATGCCGCTCGCGCAGGATCAGGGCGTCGGCGCCGTGGTCTGGAGCCCGCTGGGCTGGGGACGCCTCACCGGCAAGATCCGCCGCGGCCAGGCGCAACCGAAGGTCAGCCGCCTGAATTCAAAAATCATTGTCGACGTAGGTCCGCCGATCCCCGATGAACTGCTGTTCAAGGTGGTCGATGCCCTGGATGAAGTTGCGAAGGAAACCGGCAAGAGCATTCCCCAGGTGGCACTCAACTGGGTGCTGCAGCGCCCCACTGTCGCGACGGTCATCATCGGCGCCCGCAACGAGCAGCAGCTGCGCGACAACCTCGGCGCCATCGGCTGGACGCTAAGTGCCGCGCAGATCGGCAAACTGGATGCCGCGAGCGAGAAGACCGCTGCCTATCCCTACTGGCATCAGCGGCAGTTCGCCAGATGAAAAAGGCCCGCCTTGCGGCGGGCCTTTAGTTTTGGCTGGGGGACTAGGATTCGAACCTAGGTAAACGGAGTCAGAGTCCGTTGTCCTACCACTAGACGATCCCCCAACAGGACCTCTTGCGGCGTTAGGCGTTAACGCTTGGAGTACTGAGTACCGCGGCGGGCCTTGCGATGGCCGACCTTCTTGCGTTCCACCTCACGGGCATCGCGGGTCACGAACCCGGCGACCCGCAGCGGCTTGCGCAGCGTCTCATCATACTGGATGAGCGCGCGGGTGATGCCATGACGGATCGCGCCGGCCTGGCCGGTGATGCCACCGCCAGCGACGTGCACCGTGAAATCGAAACGGTTCAGCAACTCAGTGGTCTCAAGCGGCTGGCGCACGATCATGCGGCCGGTGACGCGCCCGAAAAACTCGTCCAGCGCACGGCCGTTGACGGTGATGTTGCCGGTGCCGGGGGTCATGTAGACCCGGGCGGTGGCGGTCTTGCGGCGGCCGGTGCCGTAGTTCTGACTGATGGCCATGAGTATTAAGCTTCCTGAATCTCGAGGGGTTTCGGCTGCTGTGCGCTGTGGGGGTGCTTGTCACCGGCGAATACGTGCAGCTTCTTGAACATGCGGCGGCCCAGCGGGTTCTTCGGCAGCATGCCCTTCACGGCGAACTCGATCACGCGTTCCGGGTGCTCCTTCAGCAGCTTGTCCAGGGCAATGGACTTGATGCCGCCGATGGCGCCGGTGTGATGATAGTAGATCTTGTCCGAGAGCTTGCGACCGGTGACGCGGATCTTCTCCGCGTTGACCACGACGATATGGTCGCCCGTATCCATGTGCGGCGTATAGATCGCCTTGTGCTTACCCTTCAGGCGATGCGCAATCTGCGACGACAGCCTGCCCAGGGTCTTGTTGCTGGCATCCACCAGAAACCAATCGCCGCGGATCTGGTCGGCCTTGGCGAACACCGTTGATGTAGTAAGCATTTTCTTAAAAACTCCGCCCGCACCGGCTGCGGCGGCGGGGGGCCTTGCAGACGTGCCAAAAAAGGCCGGCAAGTGTACTCAAGCAAGCCTGGCATTGCAAAGTGCCCGTCGCCGCCGGCCACGGCGGGCGTGACAGTCTATATATATGGGTGCTGGCCGGGGCTCCTCTGAGCCGTTGCTGCAGTGCGGCATCCGCCCCTGCTGGGACCCTGCGGGGACCTGTCACGCTGCGGTCGGGATTATGGCGCGTACGGCTGCTATAGTGCACGGATGCTTACAGCGTTGCGGCCTGCCGATGGGTTCTGAGCGCCTCCTCGATCCGTTTATTGCCGCTGCCGACCGGGCATTGCGGGCAATCGCCGCCCCCGCTCACGCTTCCCGCCCCTATCCCGGGCGCTTAGGCTCAGGTGCCCCCATCCTTACTCCCGACCTGGATGACGCCCAGCGCCGCGAATCCGCGGCCCTCATGCGGGTGAACCACGCCGGCGAGGTGGCCGCCCAGGCGCTCTATCACGGACAGGCCCTGGTGGCCCGCTCCCCGGCCATCCGTGAGCTGCTCCTCAAGGCCGCGCATGAAGAGGCCGATCACCTGGGGTGGTGCGAACAGCGCCTGCGGGAACTGCAGTCCGGTCCGAGCCTGCTCAACCCGCTGTGGTACGCCGGCTCCTTTGCGATCGGCGCCATGGCTGCGGCATTCGGCGATGGCGCGAGCCTGGGGTTTGTCGCCGAGACGGAGCGCCAGGTGGAGGGACATCTGGATGAACATCTGCAACGTCTGCCGGAGGCGGACGTGACCAGCCGCGTGGTGGTGAATGCCATGCGCAGCGACGAAATCGCGCACGCGGCGACGGCGCGCGCGGCGGGGGCGATCGAACTGCCAGGCTTCATCGCAGGATTGATGCGGGGGACCGCGAAGGTGATGACGCGTACCGCCTACTGGTTCTGAGGCGGACTTTCCATCGCCCAACGCACAGTCAGCTTGCAGTTCTTTGGGCTTATCTATAAAAACTTGGCCTGAGCGCATGCGCTCGAGGGAATTGGATATGGAAGAGAACGTCAAACCGCTCAGTGACATTCCGGCGATCAATCGCTTTCTGAGCTACTGCCGCATACGCACGGTGCCGTCGAAGACGGTCGTGATCCATGCGGGGGACCTGCCCGACGTTCTGTACTACATCATCAGCGGCTCCGTCGAGGTGATGATCGAGGACGAGGAAGGCAACGAGATGGTTCTCGCCTACCTCAACAAGGGCCAGTTCTTCGGTGAAATGGGCCTGTTCTACGAACAACCCACGCGCAGCGCCTGGGTGCGCACCCGCAACCAGTGCGAACTGGCGGAAATGACCTACCCGCGCTTCCGGCAGATCGCGGCCGAAAGCCCCGGCCTGATTTTTGAGCTCGCCACGCAGCTGGCGACGCGCCTGGACCGCACCAACCGCAAGCTCGGCGACCTGGCTTTCGTGGATGTCACCGGCCGGGTGGCGCACGCGATCATGGACCTGTGCGGCGAGCCCGATGCCATGACCCATCCGGAGGGCATGCAGATCAAGGTCAGCCGCCAGGAGCTGTCACGCCTGGTGGGCTGTTCCCGTGAGATGGCCGGCCGCGTGCTGAAGGTGCTCGAGGATCAGGGCCTGCTGCGCGCCACCGGCAAGACCATCGTCGTCTTCAACGCCCGCCCGAAGACCAAGACCCGTCCGGTCATCGTGCCTGCGACCAACAAGCCCGTGAGCGCCATCCGGGCGGTCCGCGTGGAAGAAGACGATGACGATGACGACGAATAGGCCGGGACGGCTGCGCCGCTAACGGCCGGCGTCGATGGCGGCGCGCATGGCCTTGAGCGTGGCGGCGTAATCGGGGCTTTCGAACACGGCGGAGCCTGCCACGAAGGTATCCGCCCCGGCCGCGGCGATCAGGCCGATGTTTTCAATCTTCACCCCGCCGTCGATTTCCAGCCGCACCGGGCGGGTCTGCGCATCGATTCGCGCCCGCACCGCCTTGAGCTTTTCCAGCGACTGCGCGATGAACTTCTGGCCGCCGAAGCCCGGATTCACCGACATGATGAGCACCAGGTCGAGCTTGCCCAGCGTGTAGTCCAGCCATTGCAGCGGCGTGGCGGGGTTGAATACCAGACCCGCCGTGCAGCCCTGATCGTGGATCAGCTCGATGGTGCGATCCACATGCTCGGTGGCTTCGGGATGAAAAGTGATGTTGGTCGCCCCCGCACGGGCGAAGTCGGCGACGATGCGATCCACGGGACTCACCATCAGATGCACGTCGATCAGTGTGTCGGGCGAATGCCGGTGCAGCGCCTCGCACACCATCGGCCCGATGGTCAGGTTGGGCACGTAATGATTGTCCATCACGTCGAAATGGATGAGATCGGCGCCGGCATGCATGACGGCGTCGACTTCCTCGCCCAGGCGGGCGAAGTCGGCCGACAGGATGGAGGGTGCGATCCAGCTCGGTTGCATGCTCATGATTCTAGCAGCATCAAATACCGCGGCGTTCCCGGACCAGTTCCCAGGCCTGGATGATCTGCTGGGTGCGCTCCTTGGCATGTTCGATCATGGAATCGGGCAGGCCGTTCGCTTTGAGCTTGTCGGGATGATGCCGGCTCAGCTGGCGCCGGTACGCCAGCGAGAGCTCCTCGTTGGTGTTCTGCGGCGTGCACTCCAGCACCTTGTAGGCCTGCGCGAGCCGCGCTTCGGTGTCGATGCCCGCCGTGGCGCCGCCGCCGGCGTAGCCATTGCGGCGCATCCGCAGTACCGCCTCGACATGCGCGAATTCGATGCCGGACAGACCCAGCCGCAGGGCGATGTTCTGCAGCAGCTGGCGCGCCGCGGGCTGCAGGTCATTGCCGGCCAGCGCCGCGCGCATCTGGATCTCCACGAAGGCATGCATCAGGTCGGCGCGGCCACCGCAGGCGCGGTACAGGCCGCCCAGGGCCGCGGGCAGCTCGAACTGCGGCCCCTTGCCCTGCGTGAAGCAGGCGATGGCCACCTGCACCTGGTCGGCAGTGAGGTGCAGCTGTGCCATGACGGCCCGCGCGGCCTGGATTTCCTGCTCCGAAACCCGCCCATCCGCCTTGGCGACATGCCCCATGACCTGGAAGGTCGTGCGAAAGAAGCGATCCCCGATCTGGGCCGCACTCAACCCGCCGCCGCCTCCCATGCCCGGGCCGCGCACCGACCCGGAGCCGGAACTGGCATCGAACTGATGCCCGATCACGACGCCGACTGCCGCACCAATCGGGCCGCCGGCCAACAAGCCGAGCAAGCCGCCCACCGCTTTTCCGATCCATTGCATACGCTGATATATTAGCTTTGATGACTTCCGGTACCGTTTTCCGAACCGCACTCAGCGGCATGAAACTCCTGCACGCGGGCAAGGTACGGGACAACTACGCCGTCGACGACCGCAGCATGCTCATCGTCACGACCGATCGCCTCTCGGCCTTCGACGTGATCCTGCCCGACCCGGTTCCCGACAAGGGGCGGGTGCTGACGCAGATCTCCGATTTCTGGTTCGGCCGGACCTCGCACATCGTACCGAATCACCTGACCGGCCGTGCGCTTACGCAGCTGCCGCTGACGGCCGCGGAGCTGGCGACGCTCGAGGGTCGCGCGATCATCGTGAAACGCCTGAAGCCGCTGCCGCTGGAGGCGGTGGTCCGTGGGTACCTGATCGGCTCCGGCTGGAAGGACTACCAGCGCAGTGGCGCCGTCTGCGGCATTAAGCTGCCGGCCGGTTTGCAGCTCGCCCAGCGGCTGCCGGAACCGATCTTCACGCCGGCCACCAAGGCCGCGGTGGGGGCGCACGATGAGAACATTTCCTTCAGCGAGGTGAGCGCGCTGATCGGCGCGGAACTGGCGGACAAGGTCCGCTCCACGGCCCTGGCGCTGTACGACTTCGCCGCCGAGTACGCGCGCGCACGCGGCATCATCATCGCGGACACCAAGTTCGAGTTCGGTCTGGATACTGACGGACAGCTGACCTTGATGGATGAGGTGCTGACGCCGGACTGCTCGCGCTTCTGGCCCGCCGATACCTACCAGGTCGGGATCAGCCCGCCAAGCTTCGACAAGCAGTACATCCGCGACTATCTGGTGAATCTGGACTGGGACAAACGCGCGCCGGGGCCGGCACTGCCCGCGCAGGTCATCGCGCGCACCCGCGATAAGTACCTCGAAGCCCTGCAACGCCTCACCGGCTAGCGCGCATGTCCAACTGGATATGGGACCGCCTGGACGCTGCTGTCTTCAGCAGGGCCTCGGGACGGCCCGGCACCGTGCGCGCCGTGGCGCGCATCGGGCGCTATCCCTATGCCGTGATCCGCGACCTCGCCGCCGGTGACATCAACATGCGGGCCACGGCGCTGGTGTTCACCACGGTGCTGTCGCTGGTGCCGCTGCTGGCATTCAGTTTCATCGTCATCCGTCAGCTTGGCGGCCATGGGGGGCGTGATCTGCAGCCCATCGTGATGGAGTTCTTCCGCCCGGTCGGTGCCGGCGCCGATAACATGACCCGCGAGGTGCTGCAGTTCGCCGGGCGCCTGCGCCGGGGCGTGGTCGGCACGGTGGGCATCGCGCTTCTGGCCTGGTCGCTCATCGGAACCATCCAGAAGGTCGAGGACAGCTTCAACTACGTATGGCGGGTACCCCAGCCCCGCAGCCTCGGTCGCCGCGTGGGCGAGTTCCTGAGCCTGCTGGTGATAGGTCCGGTGCTGCTGGGGGGCTTCATCGCGCTGTCCCACACGGCGATCATCGCAGGTCCGGTGCAGCTCGCCACCTCGCTGCCGCTGGTGAAGCGGCTCATGAGCCTGGGGGTGCACGTCGCGCCTTACGTCATGGTCACGCTGCTGTTCACCGTGCTGTACATGATCATTCCCAACACCCGGGTGCGGCTGCGCCCGGCGTTCTTCGGCGCGATCGTGGCCGGCGTCCTGTGGGCCGCAGTGGGCAGCCTCTTCACGCGCTTCGTCGAGTACAGCTCACGTCTGACACTGGTGTACGCTGGCTTCGCCGCGGTGATCGGCGTGGTCATGTGGACCTACTTCGGCTGGCTGATCCTGCTCTCGGGCGCGCAGCTGTCGTTCTACATCCAAAATCCCAGCTACCTGCGCTTCGGCCTGCGCGAGCTGCACCTGTCTGCCGCGGAGCTCGAGCAACTGGCCCTGACCATCACCTTTCTGATCGCCCACAACGCGGCCACGGGCCGACCGCGCTATACCCTGGGCAGACTTGCCACCGATCTGGGTGTCACCGGCCTCGCACTCGCGCCGCTGATCCACGCACTGGAGCAGGCACGGGTGCTGCGGCTGTCCGCGCACGAGCTGGTGCTGGCGCGGGATCCGGCGCGCCTGAACATCATCGACATCGTTGAGGCCGCGCGCCATCTGCACAGCGGCAAGCCGGTGAGCCGCGCGCTCGCGATCCCGGGTGTGAGTCAGATCGTGGCGAGGATCGATGCGGCGCGGCGCGGCGGCGTTGCCGGGTGCACGCTGCTTGATATCCTGCAGACCAGCAAGGTGGAGCTGACCCATGAACTGACCGGCGAGTACGAAGCGCCGATCGCTGCCGCCCTGAGCGCTACTCGCCGGCTATCGTCAGATCGTCAATGAGCACCGACCCGGTATGCAGCGCGCCGCGGTGATCCACATCACCGCCGAGCCCCGCGATGCCCTTGAACATGTCGCGCAGGTTGCCGGCGATCGTGATCTCGTGAACCGGATAGGCAAGTGCCCCGTTCTCGACCCAGAAGCCGCTCGCGCCGCGTGAATAATCGCCGGTTACCGGATTGACACCCTGGCCCATCAGTTCGGTGACCAGCAAGCCGGTGCCCAGCGCGCGCAGCAGTTCCGCGCGTGACGGCGCCGCCTTGGTCGAGCGGATGAACAGATTGTGCACCCCGTCGGCGTTGCCGGTGGTCTTCAGCCCCAGCTTGCGCGCAGAGTAACTGTCGAGCACGTAGCCCTGCACGACGCCATCGACCACCAGCTGCCGATCGCGGGTCGCCACGCCCTCCCCATCGAACGGACTGCTCGCCAGTCCCTTGCGGATATGCGGGCGCTCTTCGATGGTCACGAAGTCCGGGAACACACTCTGGCCTGCCGCATCGAGCAGGAAGGTGGTCTTGCGGTACTGGCCACCGCCGCGGATGGCGCCGATGAAACTGCGGAACAGGCCGCGGGCCATCTCCGGGATGAACATGACCGGCGCACGGCGGGTGGACAGCCGCTGCGCGCCCAGGCGTGCCACCGCGTTCTCACCGGCGCGCCGGCCGATGGCCGCGGCATCCTCCAGGTCCTGGGGGTCGCGGGCACTGGAGTACCAGAAGTCCCGCTGCATATCCTCGCCCTGGCTCGCCAGCAGCACACAGCTGATCGAATGCGAGCTGCTGGCAAAACCCGACAGGAAGCCATGTGAATTGCCATAGACGCGCACGCCGCGCTGGTTCCCGACCGAGGCTCCCTCGGAATTGGTGAGCCGCTTGTCCACCGCCATGCCGGCGGCCTCGCAGCCGCGGGCCAGTTCGACCGCCTGGTCCGGTTCCAGGTCCCAGCGGTGGTACAGATCCAGATCCGGAATATCGCGGGCCAGATCCGCGGCGTCCGCGAGGCCCGAACACTCATCCTCGGCGGTGTAGCGGGCGATGGCGCAGGCCTTCTCCACGGTGTCGCGCACCGCCTGCGCGCTCAGGTCCCCGGTACTGGCCGAACCCTTGCGCTTGCCGAAGTACACCGTCAGCCCCAGGCCCCGATCGCGCTGGTATTCCACCGTGTCCACCTCCCCGAGGCGCACGGTGGCGGTGAGGCCGCGCTGCAAACTGGCATCCGCCTCGCACTGGGAGGCACCGGCACGCCTGGCTTCCGCCATGACCTGCTCGATGACCTGGGTAAGTTCCGGGATCCGGGAGGCGTCGACTTCCTGCTGCATATGCCCTGCCGCTTCGTTGGTGCAGAATTGTAGCCCAAGGAGCATGGTACCCACGTGAAGCGATTTTCCAGACCCGAGCCCGACGCCGAATCCGAGCCCCTCTTCGATGGCCCCAGCAAGAGCGTCCTCAAGCGGGACGCCCAGCGCGCCCAGGCCCTGGGTGAGGAGCTGATCGGGCTCAATGATGCGGACCTTACAGCGCTCAAACTGCCGGAGGCCCTGCACGAGGCCATCGTCGCCGCGCGCAGCATCGCCAGCCGCGGCGGTGGTGCGCGGCAGCGGCAGTACATCGGCAAGCTCATGCGTGACATTGATCTGACGCAGGTGCGGGAGGCCCTGGGCGCGAAGGCCGCGAGGTCGGCCCTGGAGGCGCAGCGCTTCCAGCGCGTGGAGAACTGGCGCACCCGACTGCTGGGGGGCGGTCCGGCGGCCCTGACCGCGCTGCAGGAGGCCTATCCGGCCCTGGACGCGGCCGCGTGGCGCGCACGGGTCGCGGCCGCCCAACAGGAGCACGAACGCACCGGCGCGGGCGGCGCGGCGTCCCGGGAGCTGTTCCGCGCCCTGCGCGAGCTGCTGGGTTAGGCATCTCGGCTACAATGTCCGATTGCAGCCAAGGAGCGTCGCTGTGTCAGTGTGGGTCGGGATCATCATGGGTTCGTCTTCGGACTGGGAGACGATGCGCCCCGCATCGGAAATACTGGATGCCCTGGAAGTGCCGCACGAGGTGCGGGTCGTCTCGGCGCACCGCACTCCGGATCTGCTGTTTGAATACGCCGCCAGCGCGCGCGCGCGCGGACTCGAGGCCATCATCGCCGGCGCCGGCGGCGCTGCGCACCTGCCAGGCATGACCGCCTCCAAGACCACCCTGCCGGTGCTCGGCGTGCCGGTGCAGTCACGGGCGCTCAACGGCATGGACTCGCTGCTGTCGATCGTGCAGATGCCGGCGGGAATTCCGGTGGCGACTTTTGCCATCGGCAATGCCGGCGCCACCAATGCCGCATTGCTGGCGGCCGCCATCATCGCCAACCGCCACCCTGAAGTGCTGCCGCGGCTGGAGGCGTTCCGCGAGAAACAGACGGCGCGGGTGCTGGAACATCCGGATCCACGCATCAGCACGCCATGACCGTCGGCATCGTTGGCGCCGGCCAGCTCGGCCGCATGATGGCCCTCGCCGGCTATCCGCTGGGACTGGATTTCCTGTTCCTGGATCCTGCCGAGGAACCTCCGGCGGCGGCACTCGCCCCGGTACTGCGCAGCGAATTCACCAATGTTGATTCACTGGCGGCGCTCGCCGCTCGCTGCGCGGTGGTCACCATCGATTGGGAAAATGTTTCCGTCGCGGCACTGCGCGCGTTGGGTCGGGAAACGCGGGTGAGCCCACCGCCGGCCGCGATCGCCGCGGCGCAGGATCGGGTAAGCGAGAAGCGTTTGTTTGAGCGGCTGGGAATCCGCACCACGCGCTGGCGCGCTGTCAGCAGCCGCCGACAGTTGGTGGCCGCGGTGCGTGACATCGGCCTGCCCGGGATTCTGAAGACCCGGCGCCTGGGCTATGATGGCAAGGGCCAGGCGGTGGTGCGCAGTGCGGATGATCTGGAACGGGCCTGGGCGCAACTGGGTGAGGCACCGTTGCTGTACGAGGAGTTGGTGCCCTTCGACCTGGAGGTGTCCGTCATTGGCGTACGCAGCCGCAGTGGCGAATGCCGGGTGTATCCGCTCAATCACAATCTGCACTCAGGCGGCATCCTCCGGCTGACGCAGGCACCCTACGGCAATGCGCGCCTGGCCCGGCTGGCCTCCCGGCATGTGCAGGCGGTCATGGAACACTTCCGCTATGTCGGCGTGCTCACCATTGAATTCTTCGTCCGCAGGGGTCGCCTGGTGGCCAACGAAATGGCGCCCCGGGTCCACAATTCCGGACATTGGACGATTGAAGGCGCGGTGACCAGCCAGTTTGAGAATCATCTGCGCGCCATTGTGGGGCTGCCCCTGGGGGACACGCGCCCGCGTGGGCATAGCGCCATGATCAATCTGATCGGCACCATGCCGGGGCATGCGCAGCTTTTGGGGCACCCCGGGGTCCACCTGCATGACTATGGTAAGAAACCGCGACCGGGTCGTAAGCTCGGTCATTTAACTGTGGTAGAAGATGATGCAGCGCGCTGCGGGCGGCGGGCGCGACGGCTCCTGGCCGAATTGGCCCCCGAGATTCACATCCCCTAGAATCAACGCGACGTAAGGTGGGTCAATAACTGCATGTACCTTGAACTGTTCAAGCTTCGGGAATTGCCGTTCCGGCTGAGTCCGGACCCCCAGTTCCTGTATCTGAGCAAACAACATGCGCGCGCCAAGGCGTACATGGAGTCGACGATCTGGTTCACCGACGGTTTCGTCGTGATCACCGGAGAGATCGGTTCGGGCAAGACTACCCTCATTGAATCCTTTCTCAAGGAAGTCCAGCGCGATGTCGTAGTCGCGCAGATCGCCCAGACGCAGGTCTCGGTGATTGATTTCCTGCAATCCGTACTGGTGCAGTTCGGCTTCTCGCCCTTCAAGATGAAGAAGGCCGAGCTCATCGCGACCCTCAATCAGTTCCTGATCGAGCAGTACGCCACCGGACGCAAGGTGCTGCTGATCGTCGATGAGGCGCAGAACCTCACGCTGAAGGTGCTCGAGGAGATCCGCATGCTCTCCGGCGTGGAGACCACCAAGGACAAGGTGCTGCGGATCATCCTGGCCGGTCAGCCCGAACTCAATCAGAAACTCGACGCGCCGGAACTGATCCAGCTCGCGCAGCGCGTCCGACTGCGGTTCCACCTCGGCACGCTTTCGGATACCGAGATGCGGGCCTACATCCATCATCGCCTGGAAGTCGCCGGTGCGGGGGACCGGCAGATATTTGCCGAGGACACCTATTCGGAAATCTTCCACTTCACCGGCGGCGTGCCCCGACTCGTGAACACGCTGTGCGACACGGCCATGCTCGCCGCCTTCGGCCAGGAGCGCGATCACATCACCCTGGCGGACATCAAGGATTCGCTGGCGGAATTGCGCTGGCACGAGCCGCAGAACCGCGTGCGCGCGGCGGCCATTGCCGCCCAGGCCGGCAACAACGTCGGCGGCCAGGGCAGCGCTGCGGACGGCGCGGCGACCACCACCATCGGCGAGCCGGTCGGCCGCATCATCGTCGCGACGGAAGGTCGCACCACCCAGGAGTTGCCGCTGGCGGTTGGCCGCATCATCGTGGGCCGCACCGTCGACAACGATCTGCAGATCGACAGCCGCTTCGTCAGCCGCCATCACTGTCAGATCATCACGGGTACCGAAGGCAGCGTGATCGAGGATCTGAACAGCACCAACGGAATTTTCGTGCAGGGCAAGCGCGTGCGGCGCTACAACCTCAACGATGGCGACATCGTGGTCATCGGCAAGCACGAACTGATGTACGTCGATGAACGCCTGGCCCGCGCCAGATTGCATTCAACCGACAGTGCGGCAGGCTATGCGCCGCTGCAGGCGCCCGCGGACCGCCACACCGAGACCATCATAGAGACCTCGGCGCAGATGATTGACCGTCTAAGTGGACGATAGGCCGCACACCGGTCGCCTCATCCAGTGCATCCGGCGCGCCGTACTGGGCGCGCAGGCGCCGGTAGCCGCGTCGCCGCAGCAGCACTACCACGCCGGCGAGTACGGCGAGGATTCCGGGCAGACCCAACCCCACGCTCAACGCCTGGGAGGTCTCGAGATAGCTGATGAGCAACGCCAGCAGCCCCGCGGTCAGATAGACCCACGGCAGGCTTTCATAGACCGGACGCGACAAACGGTGGTGTGCGACACTCATGGAACCAAGCTTAATCGCCGCAGGGTCAATCGCGCGAGCGGCGATCCAGAAACCCGAACATTCTTGACATAATCGAGGGCTTCCAGCCTTCGACCTTGAAATCGGCGCCGGCGGCAGGCAGATGGATCTGGACCTCGGAGAGCAGGTCTTTGGGGATCGTCAGTTCGGACTCGGACCTGGATTCCGGTGGCATGACCTGCTCCTGTAAAGGCGTTCCTCGGTTACCGTACGGGTAATGGCACTGCGCAAAATGTGTGCGGTGTCACAGTTTCAAGACAACGTCTAGCCGGTGCCGCCCACCGTGAGACCGTCGATGCGCAGGGTCGGCTGGCCCACGCCTACGGGCACGCTCTGCCCTTCCTTGCCGCAGGTGCCCACGCCCTCATCCAGCTTCAGGTCGTTGCCGACCATGCTCACGCGGGTAAGCACATCCGGACCATTGCCGATGAGCGTTGCGCCCTTCAGCGGCGCGCCGAGCTTGCCGTTGTGGATGGCATAGGCCTCACTCGCGGAGAACACGAACTTGCCGGAGGTGATATCGACCTGGCCGCCGCCGAAGTTCACGGCATAGATGCCGCGCTCGACGGAGCTGATGATGTCCTCGGGCGCATGCGGGCCCGGACGCATGTACGTGTTCGTCATGCGCGGCAGGGTCATGTGCGCGAAGGATTCGCGGCGGCCGTTGCCCGTGGAACGCGTGCCCATCAGGCGCGCGTTGAGCTTGTCCTGCATGTAGCCCTTGAGGATGCCGTTCTCGATGAGCGTGGTGCACTCGGTCTGCGTGCCCTCATCATCGATGTTCAGCGAGCCGCGGCGCCGTGACAGCGTGCCGTCATCCACCACGGTGCAGGCCTCGGTGGCGACCCGCTCCCCGATGCGGTTGGCGAAGGCGGACGTGCCCTTGCGGTTGAAGTCCCCTTCGAGTCCGTGGCCGATGGCCTCATGCAGCAGGATTCCCGGCCAGCCCGGCCCCAGCACGACCGTCATGGGTCCGGCAGGAGCGGCGATCGACTCCAGGTTCACCAGTCCCTGCCGCACCGCCTCGCGGCCCAGTTGCAGCGGCCGGTCATCGGCCACCAGATCGCTCAGGCTGAAACGGCCACCGCAGCCGCTGTAACCTTGCTCGCGCCGGCCGTTCTGTTCGACGATCACCGAGACATTGAAGCGCACCAGCGGCCGCACGTCGGCCGCGAGCTCCCCGTCGCTGTTGGCGATCAGGATCACCTCATGTACGGCAGTGACGCTCGCCATCACCTGCTTCACGCGCGGATCGAGCGCGCGGGTCTCGCGATCCACACGCATCAGCCACGCCACCTTGTCCGCATCACTCAAGGTCGCGACCGGATCATCCGGCAGGTACAGCTGGTGGCCCGCGCGTGCCTGCCACACGGCCAGCGGCCGCCCGCCGCCCTGTACGGCGATGGCGCGCGCGGCGCGCGCGGCATCCTCGAGCGCGGGCAACATGATCTCATCGGAGTACGCAAAGCCGGTCTTCTCACCCGACAGCGCGCGCACGCCGACGCCCTGTTCGATGGCCGCGCTGCCCTCCTTGACGATGCTGTCCTCGAGCGCCCAGGACTCCTCGTGCGCGAGCTGGAAGTACAGGTCCGCGAAGTCCACCGAATGCGCCATCAGGTTGCCGAACACCCGTTCCAGCCCCGACTCGTCCAGGCCGCTGGGGGTCAGGATGGAGTCGCGGGCAATGACCATGGGGTCGGTGGAGCGGGCGGGTGTTGCCATCGTCTATCCTCTAGAAATGCGCTGTGTCGAACATTAGAGCACGCGATGCTTGAGCGCGGGGAAGCCCTCACGCACGCCGGCCTGCGCCACCGGGTCGATCTCCGCCACGACCACGCCGGCGCCCGCGCTCTGGCGGGCGAGCACCCGGCCCCAGTAATCCACGATCATCGCATCGCCATAGGTCTCGCGGCCGTTGGCGTGCAGGCCCCACTGGGCTGCCGCCAGCACATAGCAGAGGTTCTCCACCGCCCGCGCCCGCAGCAGCACCTCCCAATGCGCCAGTCCCGTCGGCACGGTGAACGCCGCCGGCATCGCCAGCAGCTGCGCGCCTGCGGCTGACAGGCGCCGGTACAGCTCCGGAAACCGCATGTCATAGCACACCGACAGACCCAGCCTACCCACGGGTGTATCGACGACGATCGGCTCATTTCCCGGCTCGAAGGTCGCCGATTCGCGGTAGGATTCCTTCTTCTGCGGGATGTCCACATCGAACAGATGGATCTTGTCGTAGCGCGCGACCTGCTTGCCATTGGCATCGAATACGATGCTGGCGGGCGCGACGCGCTGGGGCGTGCGGCCGCGGATCGGCAACGTTCCGGCCACGATCCACAGCGACAGCTTCTGGGCCAGTTCGGCCAGCGCATCCTGGATGGGTCCGGATCCGGGCGCCTCGGCCACCGCCAGCCGGTCCGCCTCCCGGGCCCCCATGAGGGCGAAATTCTCCGGCAGCACCGCGAGCAGCGCGCCGGCGGCCGCGGCGTCGGCCAACAACTGTCCGGCCACGCCCAGGTTGTGGGCCACATCGGGTCCGGAGTTCATCTGCAGGGTTGCGACTTTCAAATGAGCACCACGTCAAACTGATCCACGCCGTACAGCGCCTCGACCTGTAACCGTATGGGGCGTCCCACCTGGTGTTCAAGCTCGGCGAGGCTGGCCGACTCGCTCTCCAGCAGATGATCCACCACTTCCTGGTGCGCCAGGATCAGCAGCTCGCGGCTGGCGAACTGGCGACTCTGCCGCATGATCTCGCGAAACACATCGTGCGCCACCGTCTCGGGGGTCTTCACGAACCCGCGCCCCTCGCAGCCCGGACAGGCCTTGCACAGCAGGTGCTCGAGACTCTCGCGGGTGCGCTTGCGGGTCATCTCCACCAGCCCCAGCGGCGAGAGACTCACGATATGGGTCTGCGCACGATCCGCGGCCAGGGCACGCTCCAGCGCCTGCAGCACCTGGCGACGGTGCGCGACATCGGCCATGTCGATGAAGTCGATGATGATGATGCCGCCGAGATTGCGCAGCCGCAGCTGGCGGGCAATGGCGACCGCCGCCTCGAGGTTGGTGCGGAAGATCGTTTCCTCGAGGTTGCGATGTCCGACATACCCGCCGGTGTTCACATCGATGGTGGTCATGGCCTCGGTCTGGTCGATGACCAGGTGACCCCCGGACTTCAACGACACCTTGCGGTCGAGCGCGCGCGACAGCTCCTCTTCCACGCCGTGCATGTCAAAGAGCGGTCGTGGTCCGGAATACAGTTCGATGGGCACCGGACTGTCCGGCAGGAACGTGCGCGCGAACTCCTGCATGCCGGCCAGTTCCGCCGCCGAATCCACCAGCACCCGCGACACCTCCGGAACCAGCTCATCGCGCAGCACGCGCAGCGGCAGCGGCAGGTCCGCATGCACGATGTTGCCGGCCTCCACCCGTGCCGACACTTCGCGAACGTGGCGCCAGAGCTTGTCCAGGTAGGCCACATCCTCGCGCAGGCCGGCCGCGTCCGCGGTCTGGGCAGCGGTGCGCACGATGTAGCCGCCGACCGCCTGGGGGGGCAGTACCGCGGCAATGGCCGCCTTCAGCCGCTGGCGGGTCGCGTCGTCTTCGATCCGTGCCGACACACCGATGCCCTCGCCGCGCGGCATGAACACCAGATAGCGCGAGGGCAGCGCCACGAAGGTGGTGAGGCGGGCGCCCTTGGTGCCCATGGGATCCTTGACGACCTGCACCAGCAGCTCATCACCCTGGGTCACCAGGCGCCGGATGTCATCGATGGGCGGCAGGCTGACCACCGTGTCATCGGGGCGCACCAGCGCGATATCCGCGACATGCAAAAAAGCGGTGCGCTCCAGACCCACATCGATGAACGCGGCCTGCATGCCCGGCAGCACCCGCGAGACGCGGCCCTTGTAGATGTTGCCCACCAGGCCCCGTTTGCTCGCGCGCTCGATGTGGATCTCGGTGAGTGCGCCGTTCTCGACCAGCGCTGCACGGGTCTCGCGCGGACCCATGTTGACGAGCAGCTCGCTGCTCACGAGGGACTCCAGCACGGCACGCCCGCCGCAGCCAGCAGGCGGGCGGTCTCGAACAGCGGCAGGCCCATCACGCCCGAGTAGCTGCCGTGCAGGGATTCGATGAACACGGCGCCCAGGCCCTGGATGGCGTAACCACCGGCCTTGTCGCGCGGCTCACCGGTGTCCCAGTAGCGATGCCGTTCCTGCGCGGTGGAGGCCCGCATGCGTACCGTGCTGGCACTGGTGAGGCAGTGCGTACCGGCCGCGGTCACCAGCGCCACCGCGGTCAGGACGCGGTGCTCGCGTCCGGCGAGCGCTTCGAGCATCGCGAGGCCATGCGCGCGATCCCGCGGCTTGCCGAGGCTCACGCCATCCAGCACGACGGTCGTGTCAGCACCCAGCACCGGCAGCTCCCGGCCGCGCTCCCAGATCGCCGCGGCTTTCGCGCGCGCCACGCGCTCGACGTACGCGGTGACGGCCTCCCCATCCCGGGCGCTCTCGTCCACGTCGGCCACTGCGACCGCGTGCGGCACGCCGATCTGCGCCAGCAGCTGCTGTCGTCGGGGGGACGCCGAAGCCAGCCGCAGCACGGGACTCGATGACATTGGGGACCTCGAAAAAGCAGCCTCAGTCGCGATGATACGGATGTCCGGACAGAACGGTGTGTGCCCGATACAGTTGCTCGGCCAGCACCACCCGCACCAGCGGGTGGGGCAAGGTCAGCTTTGACAGTGACAGCTTGTGGTCACTGCGCGCCAGCACTTCGCTCGCGAGCCCGTCCGGACCGCCGATCACCAGCGCGAGGTCACGCCCGTCCTGCATGCGGCCGGACAGCCAGCCGGCGAGCTCGCGCGTGGTGTGCTCAACGCCGCGCTCGTCCAGGGCGACCAGCAACTCCTGGGCCTTGATGAGCGCCAGGATGCGCTGTCCTTCGATGTGCATGGCCTGGGCCGGAACGCCGCGGCTGCTGCGCTGGCCGGCCGGCACTTCCACCAGGGTGATTTTGAGGGTGCCGGCCAGGCGCCGGGTGTAGTCGGCGACGACATCATCCACCCAGCGCGGCATGCGCTCGCCGACCGCGATGATCCGTATTCGCATGACCGCAGCTTGGCACGGCTTGCCTATCGGGCCACAGCGGCCCGATCAAATCCGTCCCAAGCCTAAGGGCCTGCTAGGCCTTAGGCGTCCGCACCGCGCGCTTGCGGGGCGCACTGCCGGCACGCTTGCGCGCCACCACCGCCCGGGGCGGGATCACCTTGGGTGCCGCCGACGCAGCCGGTACATCCGGGGTGCCCCAGAGCCTTTCCAGGCCGTAGAACTCGCGGACTCGGGGCAGCATCACGTGCACGATGACGTCGTGCAGATCCACCAGCGCCCATTCCCCATCGCGCGCGCCTTCCACACCGAACGGCGGATGCCCGGCGGCCTTCGCGCTTTGAATCACGCGCTCGGCAATGCTGCGGACGTGGCGATCGGAATTTCCGGAGGCGATGATCAGGGTATCGGCGATGTCAGTCAGACCGCGCACATCCAGGATCTTGATGTTGACGGCCTTCATGTCATCCAGCGCCGCCTGGACCAGGTCAGGCACCGGTGATGGGGCTCTTGCGGGGGGCGACGCAGTCGCTCGGCGGGCACGGGGTCGGGTCGTAGCCATTGGCAAAGGTTGCAATCTCCTTATGAAGGTTCAGCGTTCGCGCTGAGCATAACACCCGGTTTCCAGGATAATCCTGCGCACCGGGTCCGGTACCAGATACCGCGGATCGCGCCCCGCCTCGATGAGCTGGCGCAGTTCCGTGGAGGAAATCTCAAGCTGGGTCGGTACATGGACGTAGACATTGCCCGCCAGGCGCGTGTGCAGGTCGCGGATACTGCCGGTACCGCGGTCCACCATCACCTCTCCCAGCGGTCCTTGGGCCGGCGCCCGCCAGCCGGGCCGGTGGACCACCACCACATGCGCCAGGTCCAGCACTTCGCGCCAGCGATGCCAGTTCGGCAATCCCAAAAATGCGTCCATGCCCAGGAGCACGCACAAGGACCGGTCCGGGTACTCCCGGCGCAGTTCGGTGAGGGTATCAACCGAATATGAAAGTCCGGTGCGGCGCACCTCGCGGTCATCGACCACGAATCCCGCCTGGCCCTCAACCGCGGCGCGCACCATCGCCAGGCGCAGCTCGGCGTTGGCCCGGGTCTCGGAGCGATGCGGCGGACTGCCGGTGGGCAGGAAGCGAACTTCCGTGAGGTGCAGCTCCTGCCACAGTTCGAACGCCGTACGCAGGTGCCCGACGTGGATGGGATCGAACGTACCGCCGAATATTCCGATGGGTTCCATGGTGTCCTGATCATCAACCCAGCGCGCGGGGCGCGGCAAGCAGTGCGCGGTTGCCGCACAGGTCCGCCGCCAGCAGCGCGAGCTCATCCCACGCATCACCGCGCAGGCGCCCCTTGGCCATGGCATCCGCGCGCGCCGCGCGCGCGACCAGCGCCGCCGGCGCGGCACCCATACGGCGCTGCCGGGGTGGCGCGCTGTTGAATCCATAGCCACCGCGCGGCGGGGCCGTACCGGCATCGGCCGCGAGCACCGCATGCAGCGCCTTCACCGCCGCCCACAGCACCAGCGGCAGTTCGACTTCCTCGGCCCGCAACCCCGCCAGCACGCGCAGGGCGCGCGTACCATCAGCCTGCGTCAGCGCGCGGTCCAGTTCCCCCACATCGAAGTGCGAGCTGTCGGTGGAACTGGCCAGCACCGCGGCCGCATCGACGCGCCCATCGACCGCGAGCAGCGCCAGCTTCGCCAGTTCCTGCGAGGCGGCCAGCAGATTGCCCTCGGTACGTTCCGCCAGCAGCGCCAGCGCGTCGGGCGCGACGGTGAGACCCAGGCTGCGGGCGCGGGACTGCAGCCACCCGGGAAACGCGGCGCGCGCCATCGGCCATATCGCGACCGACGCACCCTGCTCCTCCGCCGCGCGCGCCCACTCACTGCCAGCCGCTTCGCGGTCCAGGCGGCCGGTGAGTATCAGCAGCAAGGTCTCGGCACCGGCACTTTCAATCACGCGTTTGAGCACCCGGTTACCGGTAACCCCGGGGCGTCCCGTCGGCAGGCGCACCTCGACGATGCGGCGTTCAGCAAACAAAGACATGGATGCGACCGAGGCCAACACGGCGTCCCAGTCACCACCGCGATCCATGAAGTGCACGTCGCGCTCGGTGAAGCCGCTTTCGCGCGCCCGCAGGCGCACCGCATCAACCGCCTCGCCGGTCAGCAGCGGATCATCGCCGGATATCAGGTACACGGGCAGCAGCCGCTCTCGCAGGTGCGCAACGAGCAACTCTGTTTTGACTTTCAAAGGCGGCTAAAGCACGCGGTTCTGGAGCATGGCGTTAATGCTACCTGCGCTATATTGGGGTATCCAGCAAAACGAGCCTTAGTCGATGGTTACTGTGAAAGGCCGGCCCGCGGCAAAACGGACCGTGCAGGCGGCAAAAACGGTCAAAAAGCCGGGAAAGAGACCTTCTGCAAAGCCGCCGACGCGAGTGGCCGCCCGCCGTTCAGCCATGGCGCCAGCTGGACACTCCCGGGCCGCCCCTGGCCTTTATCCGCCCATAGAGCCCTATAACAGCGGCATGGTGCGTGTTTCGGCCGTTCACGAGATCTATTACGAAGAGAGCGGCAATCCCAAGGGTAAGCCGGCGATTTTCCTGCACGGCGGCCCCGGCGGCGGTACCGATCCGGCCATGCGCCGGTTCTTTGATCCGGAGCGTTACCGCATCGTGCTGATCGATCAGCGCGGCTGCGGCCGCAGTCGTCCGCACGCCAGCTTGGTGGACAACACCACCTGGCACCTCGTGCTCGACATTGAAAGCGTGCGTAAACTCCTGGGGATTGAACGCTGGCTGGTCTTTGGCGGCTCCTGGGGTTCCACCCTCGCGCTGGCCTACGCTCAGGCGCACCCCGACCGGGTCACCGAACTGGTGTTGCGCGGTATCTTCATGCTGCGCCGCTGGGAACTGGACTGGTTCTATCAGAACCCGGGCGGTGCCGCGGCGCTGTATCCGGATCTGTGGGAGCGTTACGTCGCGCCCATCCCGGAAGCCGAGCGCCACGACATGATCCGGGCCTACTACCGGCGTCTCACCAGCACCGACCGCAAGGTCTTGAGCGAAGCTGCGACGGCCTGGTCAGTGTGGGAAGGCGCCACCAGCTATCTTGCGCAAAACCCGGAGTACGTCGCCAGGTTCGCGGCCGATGCGCAATATTCCGCGGCCTTCGCGCGCATCGAGTGTCACTACTTCATCAACAACGGGTTCCTGCGCCAGGATGATCAGCTGCTGGCCGACATCAACCGCATCCGCCACATACCGGGTGTGATCGTGCAGGGCCGGTATGATGTCGTATGTCCGATGCGCAGTGCCTGGGACCTGCACCGTGTGTGGCCCGAGGCGCAGCTGCACATCGTCGGCAACGCCGGACATTCGGCCTTCGAAGTCAGCACTGCCAGTGAACTGGTTGCAGCCACCGATCGCTTCGCGCGGCGCTAGGAGCCAGCGGCCCGCTGACTGACCGTCCGGCCGCTTGCGCGTGGGGCGCGCGGTCCCTGGGGAGCGACTTAGAACCGCAGCTCCCCCGTGAGCGTCCCATCCGCCCGCGTGACGCCATGGCGATGCAGCCACTCGCGTGCGTCCTGCGCATCGCCCTCGAACCAGGCGCGGGTGTTCCCGAGCCGGAAGCTGTAGCCCCACTCATCCATGTCCTGCATCAGCCGGTCGCGTCCGACGCCCGGCAGCGTGTCAGCCAGCAGGATCTGCAGGTAGCACACGGCGGATTCCTCAGGATCATCACCGCCGGCATTGCGGTCCAGGCCGGCGCGCCGCTCCGGGGTCATGCACACATAGTGGCTGGCTTCGTGCAGGACGGAGTGCACGGGGGTGTCGAGCCTTGCGTACAACGCATCACCCTTGAGGCCGGCTTCACTTTCGCCCCAGTAGGAGCCCGGGATCTCCTCGTGGGGAGCCACCAGCGTGAGCTCCAGGCCGTAGTGATGCAGCACCAGCGCCAGCTCGACACGATCCAGAGTGAGCAGACGCAGCATGTGGGGGTGGATGTCTTAGAGACTGGACAAGCGTCGCATGACCACATCGACCAGGTCGTGCGCCAGCGCCGCCTGCAGGATCGCTTCTTCGTTTTCCTTGGCCAGGAGCTCGGTCACCGTGAAGCTGTACTCGCGCGTCGAGGCCACCTCCTGCGGCGCCAGCAGTTCCTTGTCGCCGGCGGTGACCGAGAACCGTACGGTATACGTCAGCTCATACTCGCGCGGCAGATTGTCCGGCGACACCGACAGGACGCGCTGGACATGCTTGTCATCCAGCACGTGCACCGTCGCCGTGGCGGCCGTAGTGTCTTCCGTCAGGATCACGCCGTTCACGAGCAGCGCGCTGCGCAGGCCCTGCACGAAATCACTCTGTCGATCGTGCGCATCGACGTAGGAGACCTTGAACTGCGACGGCAACGGCGTGTGCCCCTGCAGGTGGAAGCCGCAGCCCGTCAGCCCCAGCGCGGCGCCGAGCGCCAGGGTCAACGCCAGCACTGGGCGGCGTTCAGACAACGATGTTCACCAGTTTGCCGGGCACGTAGATCACCTTGCGTACCGGCCCAGCACCCAGGAACTTCTGCACGCGCGCATCGGCCAGCGCGATCCCCCGCACCGTCGCTTCGTCGGCGCCTGCGGCAATGCCGACGCGCGCGCGCATCTTGCCGTTCACCTGCACGCTGATCTCGATCTCATCCTGCACCAGCGCCGCGGCATCCACTGCGGGCCACGCCTGATCGATCAGCGCACCGCTGTGACCGAGCGCCTGCCACAGGGTGTGACACACGTGCGGCACGATGGGCGAGAGGGCCACGGTGATGATGCTGAAGGCCTCCTGGCGCACGGCCCTGCCCTGCGGCGAGGCAGCATCGAAGCGCCCGAGGGTATTCAGCAGTTCCATCACCGCGGCAACGGCGGTGTTGAAGGTATGGCGACGACCGATGTCATCGGTCACTTTGGCCAGGGTCTGGTGTGTGGCCCGGCGCAGCGCCTGCTGGCGGGCGTCGAGTGCCGGGACGTCGAGCGCCGGCGACGGACCGGTTTTGACATGCTCGTGCACGGCGGTCCACAGCCGCCGGATGAAGCGAAACGAGCCCTCGACACCCTCGTCCGACCACAGCATGGTCTGTTCGGGCGGTGCCGTGAACATCGCGAACAGCCGCACCGTGTCGGCGCCGAAGCGCTCCACCAGGGTCTGCGGATCAACGCCGTTGTTGCGCGACTTGGACATGGTGCCGAGGCCGTCGTACTGCACCTCGACGGTTTCGCCGCCGTCGAGGTGCGCCGTGTAGCGCTTGGTGCCATCGCCGGCCTCGCTCACCGTGACCTGCGCCGGATTGAAGAACTGGCGCCGGCCTTCGGCCGGGTGGCGCGAATAGATGTGGTTCAGCAGCATGCCCTGGGTGAGCAGGTTGCTGAAGGGCTCGCTGACACTCGGCAGCGTAAGGTCGCGCATGACCTTGCTCCAGAAGCGCGAGTACAGCAGGTGCAGGATGGCGTGCTCGATGCCGCCGATGTACTGGTCCACGGGCAGCCAGTAGCGCACCCGCTCATCCACCATGGCCTGCGCATTGTCGAAGCTGGCGAAGCGCAGGAAGTACCACGAGGAATCCACGAAGGTATCCATGGTGTCGGTTTCGCGCCGTGCCGCGCGCCCGCACTTAGGACAGGTGCATTCGAAGAACGACGGCGTCTTGGCCAGCGGATTGCCGCTACCGTCCGGCACCAGGTTCTCCGGCAGGACCACCGGCAGCTGCTCATCCGGCACCGGCACCACCCCGCAGGTCGCGCAGTGGATCAGTGGGATCGGGCATCCCCAGTAGCGCTGGCGCGAAATGCCCCAGTCGCGCAGCCGGAACTGGACGCGCCGGCGACCGATGCCGCGCGCCTCGAGCGCTGCAGCGATGGCAGCCACCGCGGCCGGAAACCTCAGGCCCGAGAACTCCCCTGAATTCACGGTGATGCCCTGTTCGCCGTAGGCGTCCTGCCAGGGCGCGACCACCGTGTCGTAGGCGCCCGTCGCCGACTTCACCACCGTCTCAATGGGAATGCCGACGCGAGTGGCAAATTCAAAATCGCGCTCATCGTGTGCCGGCACGCCCATGACGGCGCCCTCGCCGTAACCCATGAGCACGTAATTGGCGATCCACACTTCGATGGGTTTGCCGGTGAACGGATGCAGCACGTGCAAGCCGGTGCGCCGTCCCGTCTTCTCCTGCACCGCGATGTCGGCTTCCATGACACTGCCGCGCCTGCACTCGGCGACGAACTCGCCGAGGGCCGCATCCTGGGCCGCAACCGCCGTGGCGATCGGATGCTCGGCCGCGATGGCCATGAAGGTTACGCCGAACAGGGTATCCGCGCGGGTGGTGAAAACCTTCAGGCCCCCGGCCGCGCCCATCAGCCGCTGCAGATCCGGCGCGTACGCGAAGGAGATCTCGGTACCCTCACTGCGCCCGATCCAGTTGGCCTGCATCAGGCGCACGCGCTCCGGCCAGCCGCCCAGCTCCCCGAGTGAATCGAGCAGCTCCTGGGCATAGCGCGTGATATTGAGGTAGTACATCGGGATCTCGCGCTTCTCGATCAGCGCGCCCGTGCGCCAGCCGCGCCCGTCGATGACCTGCTCGTTGGCGAGCACCGTCTGGTCCACCGGATCCCAGTTCACGACCCCGGTGCGCCGATAGGCGATGCCGGTCTCGAGCATCCGCAGGAACAGCCACTGGTTCCAGCGGTAGTACTGCGGATCGCAGGTGGCGAGCTCACGCGGCCAGTCGAGCGCGAGCCCGAGGGACTGCAGCTGGCGCTTCATGTAGGCGATGTTGTCGCGGGTCCACTTGGCCGGCGGCACGTTGTTCTGCATGGCCGCGTTTTCGGCCGGCAGGCCGAAGGCATCCCAGCCCATCGGCTGCATGACATTGCGGCCCTGCATGCGCATGAACCGCGCGAGCACATCACCGATGGTGTAGTTGCGCACATGGCCCATGTGCAGCCGTCCCGACGGATACGGGAACATGAACAGGCAGTAGTACTTGGGTTTGCCCGCAGTCTCCGTCGCAGCGAAGGCCCCGGTGCTGTCCCAATAGTTCTGGGCGGCCCGTTCAATGGCCGCCGGATCGTAGAGTTCCTGCATGACGGGTCAGTTCAGGCGCAATGGCACGAAGATCTGCTGGTCCTGGCGTTGAATCAGCAGCGCAATGGTCTTGCCCGCGATCTTTGCCGACGCCACGAGTTCGGTGGTGCTGTGAATGGGCTTGCCATTGATGCCGAGGATGATGTCGCCCGGCTGCACGCCGGCTTGGGCCGCGGGGCCTGCCACGTTCTCGACCACCAGCGAACCATCGGTCTGCGCCTGGCTCTTCTCATCGGCCGTCAGCGACCGCACCGTCAGTCCCAGCCGCTCGGCCTGGCCACTGGCCGGTCCGCCCTTGGATGACTTGTTGGCGGCCACCTTGTCCTGATCCTCATTGACCAAGGCGATCTTCACGCTCATGTCCTGGGCCTTGCCGCCGCGCCACACCGAGAGGCGCGCATCGGCGCCCGGATGCAGGTTGGACACCGTCAGCGACAGCTCACCGTAGTGATCGATGCTCTGGCCGTTGACGGCCAGGATGACATCGCCGGGTTTGATGCCGGCTTTCTCCGCCGGACCGCCCGGCTCCACCGTGCTCACCAGCGCGCCGCGCGGGCGGCCGAGTCCGAAGGACTCGGCGAACGCCGCGTTCACGTCCTGAATGGTGACGCCGATGCGGCCCCGCACGACGTGGCCGGTCTTGATGATCTGGTTTTCGACATTCACGGCGATGTCGATCGGAATGGCAAACGACAGGCCCATGTAGCTGCCGGTCTGGCTGAAGATCTGCGAGTTGATGCCGACCACTTCGCCGCGCGTGTTGAACAGCGGGCCGCCGGAATTACCGGGGTTCACCGCGACATCGGTCTGGATGAAGGGCACATAGTTGTCCTGGGGGAGCGAGCGCGCCGTGGCGCTGACGATACCCGCGGTCGCGGTGTTGTCGAAGTTGAACGGCGAACCGATGGCCACCACCCACTGACCGGGCCGCAGCTGCCGCGGATCCCCGATCTTCACCACGGGCAGGTTCTGGGCATCGATCTTGATGACCGCCACGTCGGTGCGCTCATCCTGGCCGACGACCTTGGCCTGGAACTCGCGCCGATCCGTCAGCTTGACGGTCACGGTCTCGGCTGAGGAGACCACGTGCGCGTTGGTCAGGATGTAGCCATCGGGGCTGACGATGAACCCCGAGCCCGTGCCGTGCGCGGGCGGGGAGTTGCGCGGCTGGCCGCCACCGCCCTGGTTGGGAATGCCGAAGCGCCGGAAGAAATCATTGAGCGGGTCATCCGCGTCGGGGCCGCCACGACCCCCATTGGCCTGGGGACGCTCCACGACTTCCACGTTCACCACCGCCGGACCGTAGCGTTCCACGAGGGCTGAGAAATCCGGCATGGTCACTGCGGGCAGCGGCTCGGCGGGCCGCACAGCCGCAGCTTGGGCCAGCGCCACGGCCGGAATCAGACCGGCGGTTACCGTTGCGATTACTGCGAAAACAGCCCCGCGGGCCGACCGTGAAAAGGTCATGTACGACTCCGACGAAAGAAAAGCACCGCCGCCAGCGTGGTGGCAGCAAGGGAAATTATCAACCAGTTTCCAAACCGGGCATATGGTGGCAGACCTACCCGCGGGACCACCGTGCCGCGCAGTACCACCGGGACATAACCCGGTGCCGCCGCCAGCACCCGCCCGTCCGGGCCGATGATGGCGGAAATGCCGTCATTGGCCGCCCGGATCAGGAACCGGCCGGTCTCGATCGAGCGCATCTGGGCGATCTGCAGATGCTGGTAGCGGGCGGTGGAATGGCCGAACCAGGCGTCATTCGTCACGGTCACAAGTGCATTGGCCGTGCGCAGCATGTCCAGGTTGGAAGCGCCATAGGCGTCGTCGTAACAGATGGCCGGCAACAGCGTAAGGCCGCCTGCCGCCAGCGGTGGCTGGTGTGCCGCGCCGTACTGGAAATCCTCGTAAGGCAGGTTCATGAACTCCAGCCACTTGCGGGCGAAGCCCGGCACCGGGATCACCTCGGTGAAAGGGACGAGGTGCATCTTGTCGTACCAGTCGACGCTCTCGCCCATCGTCAGGATGGAGTTGTAGAAGTCCCCGTTGTGGGCCTGGCGCAGCATGCCCACCACCAGGGCCGAATGCTGCGCATGCGCTTCGTGGTAACGATCGAGCAGGTAATCACCCAGGTTCTGCGCGACATCAGGCAGTGCCGCCTCGGGCCAGAAGATCACCCGCGCGCCCAGGGCCTGGCGCGTCAGATCCCGATAGGTATCCAGCTGCGCATCGCGATGCGCGTCCTGCCACTTCTCGTCCTGCGGAATGGCCCCCTGGACGATGGCGACGCTGACCGCCGGGCCTTGAGGCCGGGTCCAGGCAATGCGCTGCAGCGCCGCGGGCACCCCCCAGATCACGACCAGCACCACGACCGCCGCCAGCCGCTCGCGCCGGGTTCCGGCACAGACCGTGACCAGCGCACCGGCGCCCAGCAGCAGCAGCCCCGAGATGCCATAGACCCCGAGCACCGGTGCGACTCCTGCCATCCAGGTGCCCGTTTGCGAATAACCCAGTGACAGCCACGGAAAGCCGGTGAGGAACCAGCCGCGGAACCACTCCACCAGCAGCCAGGCCGCCGGCAGCCCCAACATCCAGCGCACGCCGCCAGCGGCGGGCAGCCAGCGCGCCGCGACCCAGCCCAGGAAGGCCCCGTAGAGCGAGAGGATGCAGACCACCCCACCCATGGCGATGAACGCCACCCACAGTGGCGCACGGCCGATTTGATGAATGCTGATGTAGAGCCAGTACGTGCCGGCGGCGAAGGTGCCGAAATTGAACCAGAACCCGAGCGCGGCGGCATGGCGCGGGGGGACGTCCTGCCACAGCGCGATCAGCAGGGCCGGTGACAGCAGCGCCAGCAGCCACAGGTTCAGCGGTGCGAAGGCTGCGGTCAATGCCGCGCCCGCGGCGGCCGCGAGGGCCAACCGGACACGCCGGTCGCTGAGCAGAGTCGGCAGCACGTGGCTCAGTCGGCGGCGGGCGCTGGGAGTGGCGGCAGATCCCGCGGGCAGGTCACCCGCAGCATGTCGATGCGGCGGCGGTCGACCCGCACCACCCGCAGTTCCAGGCCGGCCAGCGTCACGGCCTCACCGCGCCGGGGCAGGCGGCCCAGCGCCTTCATCGTAAGGCCTGCGACCGTGTCGAAGTCCGCATCGGCGAGGTCGGTGCCGAAGTATTCGTTGAACTCCGCAAGGCGCGTGACACCGCGCACGGCGTACTGGTGCTCGGTCTCCTTGCGGATGTTCTGTTCGTCCTCCTCGATGTCGAACTCATCGTCGATGTCGCCGACGATCTGTTCGATGACATCCTCGATGGTGACGAGGCCCGAGACTCCGCCGTATTCATCGACGACGATCGCCATGTGATTGCGGTTGCCGCGGAACTCCTTCAGCAGCATGTTCAGCCGCTTGGACTCCGGCACGAACACCGCCGGGCGCATGAACTCGCGGATGTCGAAGCGCTCCCGTTCCCCCGCCACGCACAGGCGCAGCAGGTCCTTGGCCAGGAGGATGCCGACGATGTCGTCACGGTCGTCATCCATCACCGGGAAGCGGGAGTGACCGCTCTCGATCACCCGCGCCAGGATATCGTTGGCCGGCTCCTCGCGCCGCACGACGGCCATCTGCGTTCGCGGCACCATGATGTCGCGCACCTGCAGGTCCGCCACGTCCAGCACGCCCTCGAGCATGGCCATCGCGTCGTTGTCGATGAGGCCGTGTTCGCGCGCGTCCTGCATGTGCGCCACCAGCGCCTCGCGGTCATGTGCCTCGCCCGCCAGTGACTGGGTGATCCGGCGTAACCAGCGACCCGTGGTACCTGTGTCCTTGGCCACCTCACATACTCCGATAGGGATTGGCGATGCCGAAGCGCTTCAGCACCGCCACTTCGCGGCGTTCCATGCGGCGCGCCTCAGCGTAGTGTTCGTGGTCGTAGCCCAGCAGGTGCAGCGCGCCGTGGATCACCAGATGCGCCCAGTGAGCCTTGATGCCCTTGCGCTGCTGCCGCGCCTCCTCGTGCACGACTCGGGCGCAGATCACCAGGTCCCCCAGCGGTTGCGGCGCAGGGCGGTGGGCGCTTGCGGCGGGCAGCGCCGGCACCGGGAACGAGAGCACGTTGGTGGGCTGGTCACGGCCACGATAGCGGGCGTTGAGGCGTTTGCTTTCGGCGGGCTTCACGACCCGCACTGAAAGTTCGGAGCCCACCGCGCGGCGCCCCAGCGCAGCACTCGCCCAGGCGCGGATGTCGGCAGCGCCCGGGGCCCAGTCGCGGCCTTCGCGCACGACATCGACCAGCAGCGCGCGGGCGGGGTCGGGTGGCTTCACGGCGCGTCACCGCGCGCTTCATAGGCCTGCACGATGCGCTGCACCAGCGGGTGCCGCACCACGTCGCGGGCGTCGAAGAACGTGAACGACACGCCCGACACCCCCTT
>Ga0302310_10000390_pt1 | contig 41460 bp, 37 predicted proteins | sample III_Palsa_N1_2_FD_200451 | JGI IMG/M metagenome (GOLD analysis project Ga0302310, IMG submission 200451) | Peat permafrost microbial communities from Stordalen Mire near Abisko, Sweden - III_Palsa_N1_2 | ecosystem: Environmental > Terrestrial > Soil > Palsa > Peat permafrost | place: Sweden...
TCGCCTCAAGGACTGGCGGCGCGTAGCAACTCGCTACGACCGGAAAGCTTCGACCTTCGTCGCAACCGTCACCATCGCCGCCATCGTCATGTTCTGGCTCTGATTATGAGTCCGGACCCATCGCCCTCGAGTTCCCGTTAATCTTTACGATGTAAATTCAATAAGCTCGCTCATCCTGAGCTTGTCGAAGGACGCGCGCGAAGGTTGATCCGGGTGATGTTGCTGTCGCGTTGGGCGAGCGTTTGCGCGTGTCCTTCGACAAGCTCAGGATGAGCGGAACTTGTTAAATAACAGCTCTTTAGCCTCCGTTGGACACAGACCGCGCGTTGTGTGATTGAATTGAACCGCGCCGGTCTTCTCACCGCGCGCAAAAGCCAGCGCTTCGTTCAGCCCTTCCATCAAACTGTCGTAGACTTCACTCATCGCTGGGCTCCGTCCTGACCACCCACGCTAAAAGTGCCCACATCTCAATTCCGCTCGCTCATCCCCCGCATGTGGACGCGCGGGATCACGATTGTCTTCTGCTTCTCGGCCAGGAACGCAAACACCGCCTCGTTGATGAACTTGCTATCCGCGACCGTCGCGCCCGCACCAGCCGGATGGCCCCATAGCGAGGGGATCGGTTTGAACACCACGCCGGGGATCAAGCGGGCTTCGTAGCGGGCGTCTTCGATCGGGAAGTAGAGGTCGGTCATGCTGGGCATGTACAGGATCGGGGTGCGGATCGAGCGGAGGGCGGCTTCGATCTGGCCGTTGTAGCGGGAATTGGTGCTGATGTCGTGGCGTTGCCAGGCGCGCATTTGCAGGATCAGGTCGTTGGCGTCGGCGTTGGGGATGAATTTGGTGCGGTAGGTCGCGATGACTTTGTCGAGCGTGATGTCGGCGGGCGCGCCGATGCGCCACAGTTCCTGGCGCCACCATTCCTGCGAATAGAGCCAAGCGGTCCAGACCAGGTTGAACGCCTCGATGCCTTTGGCGGGTTCGACTGTGTAATCGCCGCCGGCGAACACCGGATCGGTATCGATCGCGGCGATCTGGCTTTCCAGGCGGACGACACCGTGACCATAGGTCTTGGCGGTGCCCGATGTGGCGACGATCCGGTCGGCGAAATCGGGGTGGCTGAACGCCCATTGGAACGCCTGTTGCGCGCCCATCGAAAACCCGATGATCGCGCGGACGTGGCTTATCCCGTACTGGTATTTCAGCAATTGGTGCACGATTTCGACGTTGTCGCGGATCGTCGTGACCGGAAAGCGCGGGCCGTGGAACGGTTCAGGGGTGTTGCTGGGCGAAGACGACCGACCGTTGCCGAACATCTCGGTGGCGACGATGAAATAGCGCGCGGGGTCGAGCGCGCGCCCTTTGCCGATCAGCCAGTCATAGCCGTGCCATGTGGCCATGTAGTGCGACGGGACCAGAATGACGTTGTCGCCCGCCGCGTTCAGCGTGCCATATGTGCCATAGACGATTTTCGCATGCGGCAGGACAGTGCCGGACTCGGTCCTGAAATCGGTGACCTCGTACACATGCTCGACGCCCACGGGTTCTGTCTGGGCGTTCGCGAGCGGAGCGCCGATGATCGCAGCCAAAAGCAAGAGCGCGCCACCAAATTTCGAACGAAACATGCGCCCACCCCCAGCGACCGGTTACAGGTCGCCGGTCTGCCATTGCCCGGGCAAACCGTGCAACAACCGTTTTGGCGCGATCGCGCTTAAGGCTGCCACGTCAGCGTCGGTCGGCTCGCGCCGGCGCGCTGGCCGGCCGGCGCAGAGCCCACCGCGCGCACGCCCCTGACACCGGCCACCGGGCTGACCCCGGCCTGGCCGACCACGCCGTTGGATCGGTTCGCCGCATCCACCGATGGCGTACGCGGCACCGACACGCCGTTGCGGTACACCGGCGGCGGGGTGATCGCGCGGGGCACGCTGCCCGTTCCCGGGTTGACGACAGTGCCTGGCGAACCGGGCGTGCCCGGAATCGCGCGGTTGACTTGCGCGGCTCCACCAGTGTTGATCGGCGCGATCTGGGCAAAGGCGGGCGTGGCGCTGGCCAACGCGGCCGCGCATGCGGCGCTCGCAACAATCCTGATCATCGGCAATCTCCGGGTGGTACACCGCAATGATGCACGAACCCGGCGTTTTGATCCATCAACGCGATGGTTTTGGGCAAATAAATCGACACGACAAAGGCGCAGCGGGCAGTCGCTGCGCCTTTGCAATACGTGGCGTGACGATCAGCTTGTGTACGGCGTCAGCACGATTTCCACGCGGCGGTTGGCGGCGCGGCCCATGATCGTGGCGTTCGACGCGACCGGCTCGGTCTTGCCAAAGCCTTCGACATGCATCCGCGCGGAGACGACGCTGCGCTCGGCCAGGTAGCTCGCCACGGTGTCGGCGCGCTTTTCGGACAGGACCTGGTTGAATGCCTGGCTGCCGACCGCATCGGTATGGCCGTCGACGTCGATATACGTCGCCGGGTACTTGGTCAGCGTGTGGGCCACGGCATCGAGCACCGGCTGAAAGCGCGGCTGAATGTCATGCTTGTTGAACGCAAACGTCACATCGCTCGGCATTTCCAGCACGATCTGCTGGCCATGGCGGATCACTTCGACGCCAGTGCCGCGCAGGTCGTTCTGCAACACCTGGTACTGCGTGTCGACATAGGCCCCGGCGTCGTCATAGCCGATCGGCACGATGCCAGCGTCATAGATCGCGACGCGGCGTTCGAAATAGTCGGGGATGGCGGGCACCGCCGCGATGCGCGTGACATTGCCTTCGAGGACACTGCCAGTCCGTTCAAGTGTCGGGCGGACAAACGTTTTGGTATCGATCACGCGGCCTTTGACGTCGGTCGTAACCGTGGTCAGCTGGCCTTTGGCGTCCTTCATCGTGGTAACCAGACGCCCTTTGGCGTCAGTCGCGGTGGAAACCACGCGACCGTTCTCGGCGGTCGTCGTCGCGGCCAGGCGGCCTTTGGCGTCGGTCGCAGTGGAAGCCACGTGATCATTCACATCGGTCGTGGTGGCGGCGAGGTGACCCGAGGCATCGGTCGTCGTCGCTTCCAACCGGTTTGTCGCGCCGGTCGTGGTGCTTGTGACTTTGCCATCGGCGTTTTCGACCAGCTTGGTCGGCGCGGTGACTTTGGGCGCCTTGGGCGTTTTCACATGCGTCGTGGCGTGCGCGGTACCATTCACCGAGCTGTTGGTGACATTGCCGGCCGCGCCGAGGCTGCCGCCGACAACGCCGGTCGACAAACCGCCGCCAAAGCCCCCGCCCAGGCCGCCGAGCCCGCCGCCAAAGCCACCGCCCAGCCCCCCGCCGATGTGCTGCGCATGGCCGGGGGCGGAAACCAGCAGTGCCAGTGCCAGCGCGGTCGTCGTGGTGAGAGCCTTGATCATCGTTCGTCTCCTGTCTGGTGCCGGCGGAGCTTCAAAAACCGGCTTCTGGAGAGGGAGACGGATGGCCGCGACGGTTTAATCCACGCCACGCTCAATTATTTTCAGATACCTTTGCGGCAAGTGTCGCACAGCACGCCGCGGCCGGTGCGCGCGCCAGGCGCGATCGCTTCATGGTTGGCGGCATCGAGCATCGCGCGGGTGTCATCCCCATCGCGCAAGGCTGCCAGGCGCGATGCCGCGAGCGGCGCGGCAAACGAGGTACCGCGCAGTTTCTCCACGCGCCCATCGAGCCCGATCGCGGTCAGGTCGGCACCGGGCGCGGCATAATCGAGATGCAGCGCATGGCCCGCCTCGAACAACACGTGGTTGCGCGCATCCACACCCGTCACCGCGACGACACCGGGATACGACGCGGGGTATGCCGGCGGCGCGGCGCTGCCATCGTTGCCGACCGCGGCGACGACCACCAGCCCGCGCGCCTGGACCGTAGCGACCGCGCGCGCGAGCAGCGGATTGGCCGGCCCGACCAGGCTGATCGACACGACGCGCACGCCATGGTTCTGCATCCACCCGAGCGCGCGCGCGATCGCCAGCGCATCGCCGCCCGCCGGATCGGTGCCATAGACATCGGCGACATACACGCGCCCGGTGCCCGCGCCCGCCAGCAGCGAGGCAATCGCCTGCGCGTGCGCATCCGGATGCGGCGCGCCTTTCGCAAACCCGGCCTGATCCGCGACCCGCGCGCCGGGTCGTACCCCGCCGTCGATGATGCCGACGCGTGTGTTGCCGGGCGCCGCATGCGATGGCGCTGCGCCGCTGGAGGGCGCAACGCTCCCGCTGGCGAAATGGATCTGGTCGGCGGTCACCGTCCGACCCGGCAGCACCTTGCGCAATGTACGCAGCGCGCTGGACAGACCTTTGCCGGCCGGCGTGCGCAACCGCGCATAGCCGAGGCCCAGCCCATCCAGATCGCCCTGTTCGATCAACGCGAAGCCAGCATCGGTCGCAATCCGCAGCGCCGCCGGATCGGGATCGAGCAACAGGATTTCGTGTGCGCGCGCCGGGGCTCCGGTGTCGTCACGCTCAACGGTCGCGCGATGCTCCTGCACAAATGTCGCAAGCCGATCGATACGCAAAGTTGCCAGGCTTTCGACCGTCTGGCCCAAAGTGGAGGTGCTGTGCAGCACATCGCCGGTCACGTTCGACACCCGGCCAAGCGCGCCACCGACCGCAGACCCCAGCCCTTGGCCCAGCCCCGGCCCTTGCGCGAGCGCGACAACCGGCAGCGCCACCGCAATCATCAACAGTACGGCGCGCTTCATGATCACCCTCTCGGCTATTCCAGACCGGTTTTCCCTGGCAGAATTCGCGATTTCGCGAAATTCACGTCAGACCTTATGGATGAAACGACCACGCCCGTCCGTTTAATGCAGTGAAAGGCACAAATAGTTGGGTTCGCCCCGTGAAACCTGAGGCGTTTGGCGACGAGCTGGTGCGATTGCTGCCGCGGATGCGGCGGTTTGCACGCGGCCTGGCGCGCGACGCCGCCGATGGTGACGATCTGTGCCAGGCAACGATCGAGCGCGCGCTCAAGTCCAGCCAGCAGTGGCAGGGCGGCACACGGCTCGACTCCTGGGTGTATACGATCATGCGCAATATCTGGGTCGATCAGGTCAGGGCCCGCAACCGCCGCGGCCAGACTTTCGTCGCCGAAGAGGCCGGGCTGGACGTCGGCGACCCAGGCGACGCGGCGATCGAGGCGCATGTCGAGCTGGGCAATGTCGGCCGCGCGATCGACCGGCTGCCGCTCGAACAGCGCGAGGCTGTGATGCTCGTGCTGGTCGAGGGGTTTGCCTACAAGGAAGCGGCAGAAATCATCGGCTGCCCGATGGGTACGCTGACATCGCGCCTGGTGCGCGGGCGCGAAGCGCTGATGCGCAGTTTGGGAGAAGCAGCATGAGCGTGTCGAGCGAAGATGTGATGGCCTATGTCGATGGCGAACTCGACGAAGCGGCGCGCGCGCGGATCGCCGATGCGGCGCGCAAGGACACGTCGCTGGCGGCGCGGATCAACGCCGAGCAGGCCTTGCGCGACCGCCTGCGCGGGCATTTTGCGCCGATCGCAGACGAACCGGTCCCGCAGGACTGGATCGCCTCGATCCGCAGCGCGACTGCGGCGCCTGCGGTGACGTTGAATGTCGTCAGCATGGATGCGGCCCGCGCAGCACGCGCACAGCGTGCGCCCAGCAAAATGCCGCGCAGGCTATGGGCCGGCGCCGCGCTTGCCGCATCGCTCGTGGTCGGCGTGATGATCGGCGACCGCGTGCATCAGCCAGCGGTGCTGGTCGCGGGCAAAACCGGGCTGGTCGCATCGGGCGAACTGGCGCAGGCGCTCAACACGCAACTCGCCTCCGCGCAGGACAAGGCGCCGATCCGCATCCTGGGCACGTTCAAGCGTCAGGCCGGCGACACCTGCCGCGTGTTCGACGGCGCCGCCGCATCGGGCATCGCCTGCCACGACAGCGATGGCTGGCAAATGCAGCAAGTCGTCCCCGGCACCAAAACAAGCCAGGCCGCCTATCGCCAGGCCGGTTCGGACCAGGCTGGGCTAATGGCGCAGGCGCAAGCGATGATGGTCGGAGATCCGTTCGATGCCACGCAGGAACGCACCGCGCGCGACCATCTTTGGCACTAAAACGCCTTAACAGGCTGTGCAAAACCCGCCTGTCGCGCGCGCCGGTGCACACTGAGTGCTTGACGACCCTTGCGGTCCTGTGTTGCATTCCGCCTCATGCATAATACGATGCGTCATCAATTGGTCATGCAGGTATCCCATTGCTCCCCCTGTGGAAGCAGTGGAGCTTTCATAAAAAATGTCCGGGTGGGAGCATGCTTCACAAGGCGATGATCGACAGGGCGGCTGCGGCCAGGCCCAATAGCGGCGATTTCGCCGAAGGTTTCAATATTGCCCGCTATGTGGCGGATGCAGGGTTTGCCGGCCATGGCAGCAGCCGGCATCTGTCGAATTGCCCGGCACTGGTGCTGAACGCCGACTACACCCCGCTCAGCTACTACCCGCTCAGCCTGTGGCCCTGGCAAACCGCGATCAAAGCGGTATTCCTGGAACGCGTCGACATCATCGCCAGCTACGAACGAGAAGTGCATTCGCCCTCGCTCGACATGAAAATCCCCTCGGTGATCGCGCTGCGCCAATACGTCCGCCCCAGCGAATTCCCTGCATTCACCCGCTTCAACCTGTTCCTGCGCGACCGCTTCATGTGCCAATACTGCGGCAGCTTCGAACACCTCACCTTCGACCACGTCGTCCCCCGCCGCCTCGGCGGCCGCACCACCTGGGAAAACGTCGCCGCCGCCTGCGCCCCGTGCAACATGAAAAAAGGCGGCCGCACCCCCGAACAAGCCCACATGCGCCTGATGGAAGAACCGATCCGCCCAACCACTTGGCAACTACAGGACAAAGGCCGCGCGTTCCCACCCAATTTCCTGCACGAAAGCTGGCGCGACTGGCTGTATTGGGATGTCGAGCTGGAGGGCTAAAAATCCTCCCCGAAACGGGGAGGGGGACCACGCGAAGCTGAGGTGGTGGGGCCTCTCCCCACGCGCAAACCCCGCATTATCGCGCCACCGGCTTTCGCGCTGCCCGTTCAGTGTTGCGCCCAGCCGCGCCGCCCCTCCACCACCCTGCGGGCGGTCCCCCTCCCCGAAACGGGGAGGATTTCAGGTTTCGAGTTTTGACGCACCTTTCATGAACAACCCCAGCGCGACCACCGCAATCGCCGCCGACGCCAGCATCGGCATCGTGGGCAGATAGATCCACGCATCGGCGCCGCTGCAATGCACCAGGATCTGCGCGTACAACGGCGGGCCGACGATTTGCGCGATTGATCCGATCGACTGGACTGCGCCCTGCAATTCGCCCTGGCTGCGCGCATCGACCGCGCGGCTGTTCAGGCCGGAGATCGATGGCTGGACGAACCCCTGCAATGAGCCGACCGCGATTGCGGTATAGACCATGCCTGTCGTCGTCGCGATGCAGTACAGCACCGCGGCCAGGCACAGCGCCCCGACCCCCAGCGCGACCGCGCCGCGCTCGCCGATGCGCGGTAGCACGCGGCCCAGCAAGAAGCCCTGCACTACCGCCGATGTCAGCCCGACCACCGCCAACGCCAGCCCGACCTGGCGCGCGGTATAGCCGTAGGCCGCGATCGCCATGTACGACCACACTGCCGGATAGACGATATGCGCCAGTTGCCATGCGCCAAGGGCCGCCACGAACCACAGGACCGTGTCGTTCTGTTTGCGCAGGGCGCGCAGCGAACCCAGCGCATGGGCCTTGCGCCAATCAAACGGACGGCGGTCCGATTGCGGCAGCGATTCTTTCAGGAAGATCAGCCCGAACGCGAAATTGGCCAGTGCCAGCACGGCCGCGGCGAGAAACGGCAGGCGTTCGCCATAGGAACCGACAATCCCGCCAAGCGCTGGGCCGACGACGAAGCCCACGCCGAACGCCATGCCCATCATGCCGAAGCTGGCGGCGCGTTTTTCAGGCGGGGTGATGTCGGCGATATAGGCGTAGGCCGCCGAATAGCTCGCGCCCGTGACGCCGGCGAGCAGGCGCCCGACAATCAGCCAGCCGAACACCGGCGCGAAAAACTGCAGCAGGTAATCGAGCCCGAGCGCGAAGATCGATGCCAGCAGCACCGGGCGGCGGCCAAAACGATCGGACAGGTTGCCGATAATCGGCGCGCACACGAATTGCATCGCGGCATAGCCCGCGCCCAGCCACCCGGCATATCCCGCCGCCGCATTGATCGGCACATGCGCCAGATGCATGATCAGCCCGGGCATGACCGGAATGACAATGCCGAACCCCAGCATGTCGATCAGCACGATCGCAAAGACAAAGCCGAACGAAGCGCGGTGTTGCATCGGAAACTCTCCCCGCACGGGGATGCGGAAATGTCAGGCGGGCTGCAACCGCTTTTGCAGCGCGGCTTCACATTCGCCCAGCAGATTGGCCAGGATCTCCGCCACCGGCAGCTCCTCGGTCACCAGCCCGACCGATTGCCCGGCCATCACCGAGCCGCGCTCGACATCGCCATCGATGACTGCGCGGCGCAGCGCACCTGCCCAGAAATGTTCGATTTCCAGTTGCGCGGCCATCATGTCGAGCCGGCCGGCGTCGATCGCCTGCGCCACTTCGATCTGCTTGGCGGTGAATTCTTCGGTACCCTTGTTTTTCAGCGCGCGCACCGGGATCACCGGCAGGCGCGGATCGACCTGGACCGACGTAATCGCATCGCGCGCATTGGCGCGGAAAAACGCCTTCTTGAACGACGCATGCGCGATCGATTCGGTCGCCGCGGCAAAGCGCGTACCCAATTGCACGCCCGCCGCGCCCATTTCGAGATAGCCGGCCATCGCCTCGCCCCGGCCGATGCCGCCGGCGACGAATACGATGTGATCTTCGGCCAGCGACGGCAGGAATTCCTGCGCCAGCACGCCGGTCGAGACCGGGCCGATATGTCCGCCCGCTTCGCTACCTTCGATCACCAGCGCATCGGCGCCGCTGCGGAACAGTTTCTTGGCCAATGCCAGGGTGGGCGCAAACACGATGACTTTTGCGCCGAATGCCTTGATCGCCTCGATGCTGCCCTTTGGCGGAATCCCGCCGGCGAGCACGACATGGCTGACGCGATGGTTTGCGGTCACCGCGATCAGGTCGGTCAGCGCGGGGTGCATCGTGATCAGGTTCACGCCGAACGGTTTGTCGGTCAGCGCGCGCGTCGCGGTGATTTCGGCATCGAGCATCGCGGGCGTCATCGCGCCGCATGCGATCACGCCGAACCCGCCGGCGTTACTGATCGCGGACACCAGGTTGCGTTCCGAAACCCAGCTCATCGCGCCGCACATCACCGCGTGTTCGCTGCCCAGGAACTGGGCGCCACGCGCCATCAGGGCCCCGGTCCTTACATAGGCCTTAGGATAGGCGGTCATGCTGATAATTCCCTGATGCACGATTATGGCCCGAAATCGGGCGGTTTGGCGCGACCTTTACGGTGAGAGGCTGAAATCGGCAAGGGCCAGGCAAGTGGGATCCCGGATCAAGTCCGGGATGACGTGGGGAAAGGGCACAAAAAAGGGCGCCATCCTTTCGGACGGCGCCCTGTTTTGTCAGCAATCGCTAGCGATTACGCGGCGGCCGTGTCAGCTGCCGGCAGAGCCGCGCGTGCCTGTTCGATGATCGCGGTGAAAATGCCACCTTCGTTCATCGCCAGATCGGCCATCGATTTGCGATCGAGTTCGATCCCGGCCAGCTTGGTGCCGTGGATGAACTGCGAATAGGTCAGCCCTTCGGCGCGAACCGCAGCGTTGATACGCTGGATCCACAGCGCGCGGAACGTGCGCTTTTTGACCTTGCGGTCGCGATACGCATACTGGCCGGCCTTTTCGACGGCCTGGCGTGCGACGCGGATCGTGTTCTTGCGCCGGCCGCGGTAGCCCTTGGCGGCATCAAGAAGACGCTTGTGCTTGGTGCGGGTCGTAGTGCCGCGTTTGATACGGGTCATCTGTCAGTCTCCTCAGCCGAGCCCGTAGGGCGCCCACTTCTTGATCACCTTTGCGTCGGCATCGGAAATCACAGAAGTACCGCGGTTCTGACGGATGTACTTTGCATTGTGGTTGATCAGGCGGTGGCGCTTGCCGGCCACGCCATGCTTCACTTTACCGGTTGCGGTGATCTTGAAGCGCTTCTTCACACCACTTTTGGTCTTGAGCTTGGGCATTTTCGTCTCCTTTGGTTCGGCCCCCTAAACCCGCCGTGGCAGCCCTTGTGGCCAGGCGAGTCTCATCGGTGTGCCGGATGAAGCTGCGGCCCTTAGGCACACATGCGCGGAAAGGCAAGCGCTGCCTTGCCAATGCCCCGATCTGTTGCATAACCGCGGCTCCTGGAGTGGAGAATTGTATGCAGCCCAATTGGCTAACGGTTATGGCGTTTACAGCAATCCTGTCCGGTTCGGCAGCACCTGCCTGCGCGCAACAGCGAATCGGCGCGATCGATGGCTGGATTGCCCCAGCGGATTATCCGAGCGATGCGGTAATCGTGGCCGGCCACGGCGTTGTAGACATAGAACTGGCCATCAGGCCCGATGGCACCATTGGCGGCTGCAAGATAATTCGCAAGACAGCGTCGCAGGCTCTTGCCGACATTGCCTGCAAAGCGGTTTCCGGCCATGCGCGCTATCAACCTGCCGGCGATCACGACGGGCACCCGATTGCCGGGCGTGACATACTGTCCGTCAACTGGACCAAATCCCCACCGGCAGCGCAGGTCACCGGCAACTATGGTGGCTCGATTCCGATCGGCAGCCAGGGTGCCTGGGTAACCGATCTGGATTACAATCGCATCGTCGCAGCCGTCGGGACAACCAATGTCGGCATTCAATTTATCATCGGTCCAGCCGGGCGAATAACATCCTGCGGCGCTTTCCCGGCGAGTACCAAAAAGGAACTTGAGGCGTACACTTGTGCGCTGGTCGCAAATCGAGCGCGGTTTATCCAACCCGTGGGCGCAATGGGGCAACCCCTGACTACCCAGGGTCATACCTTCGTTCATTGGCAAAAGCCGCAATGATTGCCGGAAATATAGGAACAAGATCCTCTAGCGCGCGCCGATCTGCGCCCGTTCGAACGGCGTCGTCTGGTACACTTCGTTGATCCAGTTGCCGAACAGGATGTGCGCATTGCCGCGCCAGGTATTGAGCGGTTGCCCCGCCGGGTCGTCGCCGGGGAAATAGTGGCTGGGCACATAGGCGCCATCATCGCGCGCGTATTCGTTCGCCAGCGTCAGTGTATCGTATTCGAGATGGTTGAGCATGTGCAGCGCGCGGTGCGCCGGATCATCGACCAGGCACAAGCCGACTTCGTCGCTTTGCGCCAGCACGCTCAGCCCGGCATTGGCCGGCAGATCGGCAGTACGCACTTCGCTCCAGCGCGACACCGGCACATCGAATCGGTCGGGCAAGCCGCGCAGCCACGGCGAGGCGGGCGCCTCGTTATGATGCGCAAACACGCCCGATGCCTTGGTGCTTAGCGCGTGTTTGTCGACGCCATGAAAATGATACAGCGCGGCCATCGCGCCCCAGCACAAGGTCAGCGTGCGGTGCACATTGGTCTGGCTCCAGTCCAGAATCCGCGTCAGTTCGTCCCAATACGTCACGTCGGCATAGGCCATCGTTTCGACCGGCGCGCCGGTGATGATCAGGCCGTCGAATTTCTCGGCCACCACTTCGCTCCACGGCCGATAGAATTCGGCGATGTGCCCCGCCGCCGTGTTCTTGCTGACATGGTCCGAAATGCGCAGCAGTTCGAATTCGATCTGCAACGGCGTTGCGCCCAGCACGCGCGCGATCTGCGTTTCGGTGGTGATCTTGTCGGGCATCAGGTTCAGCAGCGCGACGCGCAGAGGGCGGATATCCTGCCGCGCGGCCTCGGTTTCGGCCATCACGATCACGCCCTCGGCTTCGAGCGTGCGGCGGGCGGGCAAAGTATCGGCAATGCGAATCGGCACGCGAATGTCCTCAAATCGCCGGACAAGGCAAAGCAGCGCGCGCGACAGACAGGATGGGGGGCATGGTTCCGTTTGGTTGCCGTGCCGGCCACATCCCCTTCATCGCTGAAAGGCGCCACCTTGCCCGGTTACCGGCAGGTTGGCGTTGGAACAGAAGCTCCAACTCTTGATGCTGTGTGCGATCTAGTCGCACACTAGGTTCAATGCAAGCAGGCGAGCCCTTCGACGACATCTTCCAGCCGCGCCGGATCGCCGAGCGCGATGACATGCCCATCCGACCCATGCCGCAACGGATCACCGTTCCAGTCGGCCATGACCCCGCCGGCGCCTTCGACCACCGGGACCAACGCAGCCCAGTCGTAAACTTTCAGGTTCGATTCGCACACCACATCGAGGTGCCCGCTGGCGAGCATCGCGTAGTTATAACAGTCGCCGCCCATCACCATCCGCTTGTGATCGGTCTTCGCCGCCAGCGCCATGAAGTGTTCGCCGTCGTGATTGCTGAAATAATGCGGCCCGGTCGTCGCGATCGACGCCTCGGACAGCTCGCGACAAGCCCGCGTGCGCACTTCGCGCCCGTTGAACAAAGTCGGCTGCCCCACCACGCCAACCCAGCGCTCGTTTAAGATCGGCTGGTCAATCACGCCCAGCACCGGAAACCCATCGACCAGCAACGCAATCAGCGTGCCAAACAAGGGCCGCCCCGCAACAAACCCCGTCGTCCCATCGATCGGATCAAGCACCCACTCCCGCCCCGAAGTGCCCGGCGTCACGCCATATTCCTCACCAATAACGCCATCATCAGGCATCGCGCTCGCCAGTATCGCCCGCATCGCCTCCTCAGCCGCGCGATCCGCCGCCGTCACCGGCGTACTGTCCCCCTTGCGCTCGAACCCCGTCGCACGAAAATACGGACGAATGGCAGCACCGGCCGCATCGGCAAGGCGGTGAGCAAGGGCGATTTCAGCGTCAAGTTTCATAGCCAAACGACATGGCCAAGCGGAAACCTGTGGTCAAGGACTGCAGCGCCTTGACCACGACTTTGCCGCCGGGCAACGAGTCGATCCATGGACGACACCACCCAGATCAATCTGTTTCGCAACGCAGTCGACGCCATCGGTGGCCAGGCCGCCACAGCAGCAGCCCTGGATATGAGCGAACGATCGGTCCGGTTCCTGCTCGCCGGCGAACGCCGCCTCCACGCCGGCATCCTGGAAGCAATGTCCCGCGCGCTGATCAACCACGCAACGATGTGCCGCGCCCTGGAACGCCAGCTATCACCCGCGTTTATTGAAAATCGCACAGAGGCGCAGGCCGTGCCGCCGAAGCATGACGGCAATCGGGCCTTGAAGCTTTAAGGGCCTCCGGCGGCCTAGGGCCATTGCCCTAGGGACCCGTTACCGTCTTGAACTGTATGCCGCCCGTGCCTTTGCGTCCCGCCGCAAAGCGGCTGAAATCCTGCCGCTACGCGGCGGGACGCAAACGCAAAGATAGCGCGCAGTGCAAGACGGGTAACGGGATCCAAGGGCCCCTGGCCCTTGGCCGCCGGAGGCCCTTAAACGCCCGCCGGAGGCCCTTTAAAGCTCAGTCGAACAACGAACTAACCGAACTCTCATCCGCAGTCCGACGCACAGCTTCGCCAATCAGCGGCGCGATGGTCAACAAACGGATGCGATCGCAATCGATCGTCGCTTGTGTCGGCAGAATCGTGTCAGTGATCACCAGTTCCTTCAAAGCGGAACTGCCGACGCGCGCTACGGCGCCGCCGGACAGCACGCCGTGGGTGATATACGCGGCAACGCCTTTGGCACCGGCGTCCATCAGCGCCTGGGCGGCGTTGCACAGGGTGCCGCCCGAATCGATGATGTCATCGATCAGGATGCACATGCGGCCTTTGACTTCGCCGATGATGTTCATGACTTCGGACTGGCCGGGGCGGTCGCGGCGTTTGTCGACGATCGCCAGGGGCGCGTTGTTCAGGCGTTTCGCCAGGGCGCGGGCGCGGACCACGCCGCCGACGTCGGGCGATACGACCATCAGGGCGTCGTCGCCATAGCGGGTCTGGATGTCGGCGGCCATGACCGGCGCGCCGAAGAGGTTGTCGGTGGGGATGTCGAAGAAACCCTGGATCTGCCCTGCGTGGAGGTCGACTGCGAGTACGCGGTCGGCGCCGGCGGTGGTGATCAGGTTGGCGACGAGCTTGGCCGAGATCGGCGTGCGCGGGCCGGGTTTGCGGTCCTGGCGGGCATAGCCGAAGTACGGGACGACCGCGGTGATGCGCTTGGCCGAGGCGCGGCGCAGCGCATCGATGCAGATCAGCAGTTCCATCAGGTTATCGTTCGCGGGGAAGCTGGTCGACTGGACCAGGAACACGTCTTCGCCGCGCACGTTCTCGTGGATTTCGACGAACACTTCTTCATCGGCAAAGCGCCGGACGGAAACGTGCGTCAGCGGCGTTTCGAGGTAGGCCGCGATGGCCCGCGCGAGCGGCAGGTTGCCATTGCCCGACATGATCTTCATGGTTCGCCTGCTTTCGTCTGGCTTGTGCCCGGATGCCGACCCCAACATCACACGCACGCGCCGAGTCCCTATGCCGCGCGCATTAGCCCATGGTGACAGCATTGCAACATTTGCGACCACGACGAATGGTGGACAGCGCTTGATGCGCGCCCCCGTTTACCCCTAGGACTGTCCCCATGGCAGACAAATTGATCATCACCCTGGCGCAACTCAACCAGCAAGTCGGCGATCTTGCCGCCAATGCCGCGGCAATGCGCCGTGTGCGGGCGCAAGCGCGCGACAGCGACCTGATCGTGTTCCCCGAAATGCATCTGATCGGCTATCCGCCGGAGGATCTGATCCTGAAACCCGCGCTGATCGAGCGTGCGGCGCAGGAACTGGAGAAGCTGGCGCTCGACACCGCCGATGGTGGCCCGGCGATGCTGGTCGGCAGTGTGTTCGTGCGCGACGGGGCGCTGCACAATGGCGTGGCGCTGCTCGAGGGCGGGCGGATCGCGGCGGTGCGGTTCAAGTACGAGTTGCCGAATTACGGCACGTTCGATGAAAAACGCTATTTCCTGCCCGGGCCTTTGCCGGAACCGGTGCTGTTCAAGGGCGCGATGATCGGGCTGCCGATCTGCGAGGATATCTGGCACCCCGATGTGTGCCGCCACCTGGCGCAACTGGGCGCGGAAATCTTCATCTGCGTCAACGGCAGCCCATACGAAATCGACAAGAACGTGATGCGGATTGACGGCGTCGCGAAACGCCGCGCGATCGACACCGGCATTCCGCTGGCGTTCGTGAACCGCATCGGCGGGCAGGACGAGCTGGTGTTCGACGGCGGCAGCTTTGTCGTCGGTCCCGAGGGCGCGCTGTGGGTCCAGGCGCCCGATTGGGAAGAAGCCGTCGTGCGCACCGAATGGAACCGGGTGCCGATCGGCAATGGCCACCGCTGGCGCTGTTCGCCCGGTGACGTCGCCGAGCCGACCGAGCATCCGGAGGACATCTATTGCGCGATGGTGCTGGGCCTGCGCGATTATGTGAACCGGAACGGCTTTCCGGGCGTCGTGCTCGGGCTGTCGGGCGGGATCGATTCGGCGATTACCGCGGCGATCGCGGTCGATGCGCTGGGCGCGGACCGGGTATGGTGCGTGATGCTGCCCAGCCGCTATACCAGCCAGGAAAGCCTGGACGATGCCGCCGCCTGCGCTGCGCTGCTCGGCACGCGGCTCGACACGATCCCGATCGAGCCGGCGGTGGCGGGCTATACCGAGATGCTTGCGCCCCTGTTTGCCGATCGCGCGCCCGATACCACCGAAGAAAACCTGCAATCGCGCATTCGCGGCACCACCCTGATGGCGCTGTCGAACAAATTCGGCCCGATGCTGATCACCACCGGCAACAAGAGCGAAATGAGCGTCGGCTATGCGACGATCTATGGCGACATGAACGGCGGGTACAACCCGATCAAGGACGCGTACAAAAGCACGGTGTTCGCGATCTCGGCCTGGCGCAACGGCCGTCGGCCAAAGATCGGCCTGGGGCCCGATGGCCCGGTCATGCCCGCCAGCGTGATCACCAAACCGCCGAGCGCCGAATTGCGCGAGGACCAGAAGGATTCGGATTCGCTGCCCGAATACAACGTGCTCGACGCGATCCTGAACCACCTGATCGAACAGGAACGCAGCGTCGACCAGATCGTCGCCGAAGGGTTCGACCGCGCCACCGTGACGCGCATCGAACGCCTGCTCCACCTGGCCGAATACAAGCGCCGCCAGGCCCCTCCGGGGGTCAAGCTGGGCATGCGCAATTTCGGCCGCGACCGGCGCTATCCGATCACCCACGGGTTTCGTACCGCCTGACTGTCAGGAGCAACAATGACCATCCGATCGACTTTCGCTGCTTGCGCGCTGCTGCTGGCCACAACCGCGATTCCGGTGCTGGCGGCACCGCCCGCCGCCACGCAGGCGACATCAGATGATGCCCGGCTGACCGCGTTTCTCGACGCCGAATTCGCGACCGAGCTGACGATGCGGCCGCAACTGGCGACGCGGCTGGGCCTGAAAACGGGAGAGGACCAACTCGATGACATCAGCGATGCCGCGCAGTTGCACGCGCTGGAATGGCGCCGGGGCAGCGTCGCGCGGATGAAGGCTGCGTTCGATCCGGCCAAACTGTCGCTCTCCGGCCGCGCCAATTACGCGATCTGGGCGCTCGAACTCGATCGCGCCGAGCTGCAATACAAGTTCCGCCGCTATCAACCGCCGTTTTACGCGTTCATCTATTCGATTCACAGCCAGCTACCCAATTTTCTGATCAACACCCACCGCGTCGGCGATGCCGCCGACATGCGCGCCTATATCGCCCGCGTGCGCGCCATCCCGGCTGTGCTCGACACCGCGATTGCGCAAAGCCGCCTGTCCGCCGCCCAGGGCATTGCCGCCCCGCGCTTTGAAGACGAGCGTGTAATCGCCGGATCGCACGGAATGATCACCGGCGCGCCATTCGACAGCGGCGCGGATTCGCCGCTCTGGGCCGACGCACAGGCCAAGATCGCGGCGCTGCAGACCGCGCACACCATCGACGATGCGACCGCAGCAAAGCTGCGCAGCGACGCGCGCGACGCGATCCTGACACTGGCGCCCGCCTATGGCCGAGTCATCGCCTGGGCCAACGAAGCCCTGCCCACGGCAAAATCGGGCGTGGTCGGCGCGGGCAGCCTGCCCGGCGGCGCCGACTGGTACGCCGCCGCGCTGAAACTCAACACTACCACAGACCTCGATGCCGCAACGATCCACCAGACCGGCCTGGCCGAAGTCACGCGCATCCTGGCCGAGGAAAACGCACTGGCGCGCAAGGCTGGCTTTGCCGACGAAGCCGCGATGCACGCCCATATTGTCCAGGCCGATCCGCCAGTACCCTGGACCGACGCCCTGCGCACCGCGCGCCTGGCCCGCGCCAACGCGATCATCGCATCGACCCGCACAAAACTGCCCGACTGGTTCGGCGCCCTGCCCGCCTATGGCACCGAAGTTGTGCGCGAACCCTCGTTCAGCGAAGTCGCCGGCGGTGCCGCGCACGCCAGCTTCGCCAGCTCCGATGGCAAGCGCCCGGGCCGCGTGTTCCTGCACCTGGCCGGCAACACCGACAGCGAAGACGCCCTGCCCGACCTGATGTGCCACGAAGGCATCCCCGGCCACTTGCTGCAAGGCGATATCCAGGTCCGCCAGACCGGCACACCCCTGTTCCGCAAAGGCTACGGCTACGTAGCGTTCAACGAAGGCTGGGGCCTCTACGCCGAGGAACTATGCCACGAAATGGGCGTCTACACCACGCCCGCGCAGGAGCTCGAGCGCCTGGACGGCGAACTATTCCGCGCCGCGCGGCTGGTCGTCGATACCGGCCTGCACGCGCAAGGCTGGTCCGAAGACCAGGCGGTCGCCTATCTGATCGCCAGTGGCCATCAGACCGAGGCAATGGCGAAATCCGAAACGCGCCGCTACATCACGCTGCCCGGCCAGGCCACGGGGTACAAGATCGGCATGATGCGGATCATGGCCCTGCGCCAGAAAGCCAAGGATGCGCTGGGGCCGAAATTCGATATTCGCGGTTTCAACGATTTGCTGGTCGGCAGCGGGTCGATACCACTCGCCGTGCTCGACAGCCAAGTCGATGCGTGGATCGCTTCGCGCCGTTAAAGGTGCCTCCGGCGGGCAAGGGCCGGGGGCCCTTGCATCCCGTTACCGTCCGCGTTGGTGTATCTGTTCGGCGGAGCATTCTGCCGCTGCGTCGGGAGACGATGACGCCGCTTCGCGGGGGCGCGCAAATGCAAAGCCAATACGCAGTTCAAAAAGGTAACGGGTTCAAAGGGCCCCCGGCCCTTTGCCGCCGGAGGCCCTTAACGGCATCAGATCTCCGCATGTTCCCGATAACGCGGTGCGACTTCGCGGCGTGACAACTGGCCGCCGAGACCGAGCCGGGCCGCTTGCATTGCGTCCCATCCGGCCAGGTCGTGCAGTGGCGGGATCGTGATGGTTTCGCCGCGGTCGAAGCCGAGGAGTGCGGCATCGACCAGAACGTCCGCGTCCATCACCCATTCGGCGGGCAGTGAATTGACGTCCTTGCCCGACCGTTCCCAGATTTCGGTGCGGGTTGCGCCGGGGAGGACGGCCTGGACGTGGATGTCGGTGTCTTTGGTGTCGTGGGTGAGGCCCTGGCTGAGATTGAGCACGAAGGCTTTGGTGGCACTGTAGGTGCTTTCGAACATTTCGGGGGCGAGCGCGAGGACCGAGGACAGGTTGATGATCGCGCCGGCGCCTTTTGGACGGAACGCCTGGAGTGCCGCCTTGGCCAGCAGCGTCGGGGCCATGACGTTCAGCATTACGAGTTGCGAGACCTGATCTGCGGCCGTGGCTTCCAGCGATCCGCTGAGTGAAATGCCGGCATTGTTGACCAGCAGCGTGATGTCTGGCGCGGCGGCGATGGTTTGGGCGACGTGCGCGATCTGCGCTGCGTCGGTCAGATCGGCGGGCAGTACGACGACGCGGCTGCCGGTGTCGTGATGCAATTTTGCGGCCAGCGTATCCATTCGCGCCTTGTCGCGCGCGATCAGCACCAGGTCATAGCCGCGGCGCGCCAGTCGGTCGGCGTAGATCGCGCCGAGGCCTGACGATGCGCCGGTGACGAATGCGGTTCCTTTGAAGGTATTGGTCATGATGATCTCCTGAGTTTGGGGGGGTTACGAGGGGAGGCGGACTTTGGCGGTCACGGACAGGCCGGGGCGCAGGACATTGAGCCCCGCCTGACCGGGATCGAGGCGGATGCGGACGGGCACGCGCTGGACGATTTTGGTGAAATTGCCGGTGCCGGGCTCGAACGGCAGCAGCGAGAATGTCGATCCTGATCCGGGGGCCAGGCTGTCGACGGTGCCGCGCAGGGTCTTGCTGCCCAGTGCGTCGACCGCGATCGTCGCGGCTTCGCCCTGCGCCATCCGGCGGATTTGGGTTTCCTTGAAATTGGCGGTCACATACAGCGCCTGCATCGGCACCACCGTCAGCAGCAGCGTGCCGGGCTGGACATAATCGCCGACGCGCACCTGGCGATTGCCGATCACGCCATCGACCGGCGCGACCAGTTGCGTGTGCCGGCGGTCCTGTTCGGCGAGCGACAGCGCCGCGCGCGCGTTCAACAAGGCCGCCTGCGCCTTTTGCACCGCGGCCTCCAGTCCCGGGCGCTGTGCGCGGGTGACGCCGGCCTGGCTCTTGGCGACCGCCAGTTGCGCATTCGCGTGCGCGGCCTGTTGTTCAGCGCCGACCGCCGTCGTGCGATAGGTTTCGGCATCCCGCCGCGCGACCGCGCCCGTGGCGACGAGCGCGTCATAGCGCGCCTTGTCCGCTTCGGCATGCGCCGCATCGGCCTGGCTCGACCGGATGCTGGTCGCGGTCGAGGCGACGGTTGCGTCGCTGGCGCGTTCCTGCGCCGATAGCGCGACCAGCGCGGCCTGCGCGGCGGCGACATTGGCCTGGGCATCGGCAACGCCCGACTTTGCCGCCGCCAACCGTGCATCGAATTCTTCGGGATCGATCGTCACCAGCGGATCGCCGGCATGGACCTGCTGGTTATCGCGCACAAGCACTTGCGTGACAAAGCCCCGGATGCGCGGCGCCACACTCGTCGTGTCGGCGGCGACATACGCATCGTCGGTCGATTCGGCCGAGGGCTCCGCCAGGATCCAGGCCGCGCCTGCGATCCCCACGATCAGCGCAACGCCCGCGGCCAGCGCCGCGCGCGGGACGCGGCGACGCTGCACCGGAGTTTCAATCACCTCGGGTTCCGGGGCGACCAAAGTGCTGCTGGCTGCTTGCGACATCGGGGATTTCCTTCGCACTTGTATAAACGTTGAACGTCATATATATGTCGATCATCATATTTACAAGCGCGGAGTTTCGCGAAGCCATGGCATCCCCTTTCAAGTTTCTGTCAGGCCTGGAACAGGACTGGTCACACAATCCGGCCGCGATGCCCGACGCCCGCAAATTCTTCATTTTCGGCGTGATGGCGCTGGGCCAGTTCATGGCGCTGTTCGACATCCAGATCGTGTCGGCGTCGTTGCGCGATGTGCAGGCCGGGCTGTCCGCCGGGCCGGACGAAGCGAGCTGGGTCCAGACGGCCTACCTGATGGCCGAGCTCGTGATGATCCCGCTGTCGGCCTATCTGGCGCGCGCGATTTCGACGCGTTGGCTGTTTGTGACCTCGGCGGGGATGTTCACATTTTCCAGCCTGCTGTGCGGGCTGTCGTGGGACATGCCCTCGATGATCGCGTTTCGCGCGCTGCAGGGGTTTACCGGCGGCGCGATGGTCCCGCTGATCTTCTCGGTCGGATTCGGCATTTTCTCGGGCAAGCAGCGCGCGATGATCCCCGCGATCCTGGGCACGATCAGCGTGATTGCGCCGACTTTGGGGCCCACCGCGGGCGGGTTGATCACCCAGAGCTTCGACTGGCGCTGGCTGTTCTTCATCAACATCGTGCCAGGCATATTCGTCACCGTCGTGTCGGTGTTCATCATCCGCGTGGACAAGCCGAACCCCGCGCTGCTGCGCCAGATCGACTGGGCGCATTTCTTTGCGATGGCGATGATGCTGGGCGGCACCGAATACGTGCTGGAGGAAGGGCCGCGCCACGACTGGTTCGGCGATCCTTCGATTGCGATCGTCGGCTGGCTGGCGCTGGTCGCGCTGGTGCTGTTCCTGGAACGCGCGTTCTTTTCGAAGACCCCTCTGGTCAGCCTGCGGCCGTTCCGCAAGCCCATCTTCGCCTTTGCCTGCGTATTCAACCTGGTCGTCGGGTTCGGCATGTATTCGTCGATCTATCTGATCCCGGTGTTCCTGGCGCGGGTGCGCGGCTATGATTCGCTGCAGATCGGCACGACCGTGTTCGTCGTCGGCATTGCCCAGATCGTCAGCGTGTTCATCGCTGCTTCGCTCAGCCAGCGCGTCGACATGCGCTGGATGATCACCGCCGGGCTGTCGCTGTTTGCGTGGAGCCTGTGGCTGACTTCGCAGATGACCAGCCAGTGGGGTTTCTGGGACCTGGCCTTTCCGCAGGCGGTGCGCGGGCTCGCGCTGATGCTGTGCATCGTACCCAGCGTCACGATGGCGCTGTCGTCATTCGGCCCCGCAGAACTTGGCGCGGCGTCGGGGCTGTTCAACCTGATGCGCAACCTGGGCGGCGCGATCGGCATCGCGGTGGTCAACACCTGGCTGCAGGACGACACGCGCATCGCCGCCGCACGCCTCGGCGAAGCGATGGGTCATAGCCGCACGATCGCCAACCAGGCGCTGGCAGGCCTGGCCAACACCATGGCGCCGCACGCGACCGCCCCTGCGCAAGCAGCACAACTGGCGCGCGGGTTATTCGGACAAATGGTCGGGCGCGAGGCGGCGACTCTGGCGTTCGATGATTGCTTTCGCGTGATGGCGTGGATGTTCATTGCCGCGCTGATCATGGTCCCGTTCTGCCGCATCCCGCCCGGCGCGACCCCGCCCCCACCCGAAGCCGGCGCACATTAAAGGACACCTGTCATGACACCTCGCATCATCGTGGCCCTGCTCCTGTCGTCGGCACTCTCGGCGTGTGTGGTCGGGCCAAAGTACACCCCGCCGGTCGCCGGTCTGACGCAGGCCTATGTCACCGATCAACCGCTGGCGGCCGCCGATCCGCAGTGGTGGCACAGCTTTGGCGATCCCGTGCTCGACACGATCGTCGAACGCGCGCTGGCGCAGAACTACGACCTCGCCGCCGCGGCCGCGCGCATTCAGCAGGCGCGCGCGCTGGCAGGCGGCGCCACCGCACGCCTGCTACCCACGGTCGACGCCGCCGGCAGCGCAGAGGCCGATCACCAGTCGCTGCACACCCCCTTCGGCATTGCATCGAACGAACTGGGCTTTCCGCGCAATTACGAACTGTACCAGGCGGGCGTACAGGCCTCATGGGAACTCGATTTGTTCGGCGGCCTGACCCGCCGGCAACAGGCGGCGCGCGCGCAACTGTCGGGCACGATCGCCGATGCCGCCGCGGTGCGGCTCGGCGTCGAGGCCGAAACCGTCGACGCCTATCTGCAACTGCGCGGCGCGCAGGCGCAATTGCAGGTTGCGCAGGCGCAATACACCGTCGCCGACAACCTGGTCACGCTGATCAGCCAGCGCGAGGCGCAAGGCCTGTCCGCGCCGCGCGACGTGCTGCGCGCGACCGGCGACCGCGACGGCGTGGCCGCGCGCATCCCGCGCCTGAACCGCGCAATCGCCGCGCAGATCAACGCGATCGACGTGCTGACCGGCCAACAGGCGGGCGGCGCAGACCCCGCACTTGCGCAGGTCGCAGCAATCCCCGCTCCGCCCCAGCCCAGCGGCAGCGCGATCCCCGCCGACCTGATGCGCCGGCGCCCCGATGTCGTCGCGGCGGAAAGCCAGATGGTCGCCGCCAATGCGCAGATCGGCGCCGCGCTGTCCAAATATTACCCGCATCTCAGCTTCAGCGGATTGCTCGGCGTGGCGAGCGTCGGCGGCACATCGTTTCTGGGCGGCGGCGCGGTCCAGACCACCGGCCAGGCCGCGCTACGCTGGCGATTGTTCGATTTTGGGCGTATCGACGCCGAAGTGAAACAAGCCCGCGGGCACAAGGCCGAAACGATGGCGCAATATCGCGCAACCCTGCTCCACGCGACCGCCGACGTCGAAAACGCGATGGTCGCGCTCACCCAGGGCCGCAACGAAGTGACGATCCGGCAACAGCAAGTCGCCGCGCTGACCCGTTCGCGCGATCAGGCGCAACAAGCCTATGGCGTGGGCACCGTTGCGCTGATCGAAGTGCTCGATGCCGATCGCGCCTTGCTGGAGGCGTCGGACGAACTGGCGCAGGCCCGCGCGATGGCCGCACGCGCCTCGCTGGCGACAACGCGCGCGCTCGGTGGCGGCTACACCCAAGGAACGACCCATGGCTGACAAGACCGCGCACAAGGAAAAGACACGGGCGCGCATTCTCGACGAAGCGGCGATGGCCTTGCGCCAGTCAGGCACCGACGGCGTCAGCGTCGCCGGCCTGATGAAGCGCGCCGGGCTGACGCATGGCGGATTCTACGCGCATTTCGCCTCACGCGACGACTTGGTCGATCACGCGGTCGGCCGCATGTTCGAAGACAGCGCGCGCATGCTCGACCGCTTCGTGGGAAGCGGCCCAAACGCGCAGGGCCTGTCCGGGCTGATCGACTACTACCTCGCGCCCCAGGCCTACCGCGTGCGCGACCAGGGCTGTCCGATGCCGGGCCTGATGTCCGAAGCCCCACGCATGCCCGACGCAGCCCGCGCGCGGTTCCAACGCGGCGTGCAACGGTTCCGCGCCGCGATCGCGCTGGCCCTGACCGACATGGGCAAGCCCGATCCGGAACAGTTGGCCGCATCGGTGCTGGCCGAAATGGTCGGCGCGGTCACGATGGCCCGCTCGTTCGAGGCGGAACCCGACGGCTTGGCGTGGCTCGACGCATGCCGGTTGGCGCTAAAGCAGCGGCTGGGGCTGTAAGCTCTTTAAATCGCTAAAGTTGTTGCGAGAATTAAAAAAGCTCGCTCATCCTGAGCCTGTCGAAGGACGCGCGCTACGGTCGGTCCGGGTGATGCTGCTGACGCGCTGGGCCAACGTTGGCGCGCGTCCTTCGACAAGCTCAGGATGAGCGGGACTTGTGAGTTATCAGTATCTTGCCCTGAGCCGATCGCAGACCGGTCAGCCCCACCCCTGAAGAACTCAATCATCCGGATCGGCAACCTTGAACGGATCGCTCGGCACCGGCTGCGTCGGGATCGGCTGGCGCGGCAGCTCCTTGTCGCTCGTGGCCGCCTCCCACAACATCCCCGCCAGCACGACCGACATCTGCCGCATGTCATCGCCGCGCATATGATCGAGCGTATCGAGCGTCGAATGATGCACCCGCGTTTCGTAATCGAGCGGGTCCTGAATGAACTGGTACCCGGGCAGCCCGATCGCCTGGTACTTCTCGTGGTCGGTCCCATGGGTCTTGCTGGCAACCAGCGCGTCCGCGCCCATCGACTTGAACGGCGCCAGCCATTCGCGCAGCAGCGGGCCCACGCCCGCATTGCCCTCGGTATAGATCCCGCGCAATTTGCCCGAGCCATTGTCGACGTTGAAATAGGCTTTCAGCCCCGCGTATTCCGGCTTGGGCGTGATCGGAAACGCGTTGTTCCAGGCGTCTTCATAGCGCCAGCCGACCAGCGAAGTATCGACCGGGCGCGAGGCGAAGTGATTGCTGATATAGGCCAGGCTGCCCAGTTCGCCCTGCTCCTCGCCGGTCCACAACACGATGCGGATCGTGCGGCGTGGTTTGAGTCCAGTGGCGTGGATCAGGCGCGCGGCCTCGATCATCGCGACCGATCCGGCGCCATTGTCGCTGGCCCCGTCGCCCGCGATCCAGCTATCGAAATGACCGCCCGCCATGACCACGCCGGCGCGCGGATCGCTGCCCGGGATTTCGGCGACAATGTCGGTCGCGTTCAGGTTCTTCTCGTCATAATGCGCCGCGACCGTCACGCTCAATTGCGGCGCGGGGCCGGTAATCGACAGCCGCACCAGCCGCCGGTAATCTTCCTGCGCCATCTGGATCGTGGGCAGCGCAACCGTCTGGCCCGGCTGATACGAATAGCCTTCGCCAGACACCAGCTTGCCATCGCGGCCCGACCGGGTCACGACCGCGACGGCCCCTTCGGATTTGACGAACGCGAACAATTTTTCGCGGAATGTCATCGCCTTCATCCAGCCCGATTGCTTCAGCGGATTGTAATTCGGCTGATCGAAATGATCGAGATCGGCAATCTGCTTGTCGGTATAGCGCTCGAACACCGGGTCCTTCATCTCGCTGGTTGCGCCGGGCATCGACACCAGCACGATCTTGCCGGCCAGCTTGCCTTTCCACTTGGCGAAATGCTCTTCCTTCGACATCGGCGCGACGATCACCGGCGCGACAATCGTGCCCGCGGTCGGCGGCGACCAGGCCATCGGAATGACCGTCAGCGGCAGGACGCGGGGGCTGACCATCGACACGGCATAGTTGTCGAGATTCCAGCCGAGCCCGAAATAAAACGGCTCCTCATGAACATTCGACAGGCCATAGCTTTTCAGCAGCGCGACCGCCCAGGCCGACGCCTTGCGCTGGTTGTCCGAATTGGTCAGGCGCGGCCCGATCCCGTCCATCAGCGCCGACGCAGTGGTCATCACCTGGCTGCGGTTCATCCCCTCGTCGATGATTTTGGCAATGGCGGGCGTCTGGTCCGGCTCGGCCAGCGCGGGCAATGGCAGGGCCGAAGACAAAAACGCGGCGATCGCAAAACGCCTGGCAAAGGGAGAGGCCACCGCAAACATCCTTTCGGGAAATTGTATCAGCGCCAGATTACCCGAGCATCGCACCTATGCAATGGCACATCGCGCGTGACGCGCTATAGGGCTGGCATGTCTATTGTCACCCGTTTCGCCCCCTCGCCCACTGGCCGCCTGCATGTCGGCAATATCCGCACCGCGCTCATCAACTGGCTGCTGGCGAAGGCCCATGGCGGCCGTTTCCTGCTGCGCATCGACGACACCGATGGCGAACGCAGCCGCGAAGACCACGTCGTCGCGATCCGCGCCGACCTGGTCTGGCTGGGGCTGGACTACGACACCGAGGAACGCCAGTCCGCGCGGTTCCCGATCTATCAGGCCGCGCAGGACCGGTTGATCGCCAGTGGCCGCCTGTATCGCTGTTACGAAACCCAGGCCGAACTCGACCTGCGCCGCAAGGTCCTTTTGTCGCGCGGTCTACCGCCGATCTACGACCGCGCCGCGCTCGCGCTGACCGAGGTCGACCACGCCGCGCGTGCCGCCGCGGGCGATGCGCCACACTGGCGCTTCCTGCTCGATCACGACAACCCGATCACCTGGGACGACGCCATTCGCGGCCCCCAGAAATTCGACCCGCGCACGATGTCCGATCCGGTGGTGCGCCGCGCCGACGGGTCGTGGCTGTATATGCTGCCCAGCGTCATCGACGATATCGACATGGGCGTAACCGACGTGGTGCGCGGCGAAGACCACGTGTCGAACACCGCGACGCAAGTGCAGATGTTTCAGGCGCTCGGCGATCACATGCCGCGCTTTGCCCACGCCGCGCTGCTGACCGGGACAGAAGGCAAATTGTCGAAACGCCTGGGATCGCTGGGCGTCGCCGAAATGCGCGAAGCCGGCGTCGAACCCGAAGCCCTGATCGCCCTCCTCGCCCGGCTGGGCACGTCAGACCCGGTCGATCCCGCGCTCGACGCCGATCACCTGGCCGCCGCGTTCGACCTGTCGCGCTTTGGCCGCGCGCCTGCGCGGTTTGACGAGGTCGAGCTGGAGCGTGTCAATGCGGGCGTGATCCACCGCCTGCCGTTTGCGCGCGTCGCCGACCGCCTGCCTGATGGGATGGACGAGGCGACATGGACGACCGTGCGGCCGAACCTGACGCGCGTGTCGGAGGCTGCGGATTGGTGGCGGGTGATCAAGGGGCCGATCGACGTGGCCGAGGCCGATGCGGAAACGCGCGATTTTCTGCGGGTTGCTGCAGCGTGCGCGGAAACGCTGGACTGGGCGAATGACCCATGGAGCGCGCTGACCGCCGCGCTGAAAGAGCAGACCGGCCGCAAGGGCAAAACCTTGTTCCTACCGCTGCGCCATGCGCTGACCGGCATGGACCACGGCCCGGATATGAAGGCGCTACTGCCATTGATCGGTCGCGACGAGGCACTGACACGGTTGCGCGCCTAAAAACCTCTCCGTAAATCATAAAGATCCGTTCATCCTGAGCTTGTCGAAGGACGCGCGCTGACACCTGCCCCACGCAATGACACCATCGTCTGGATCACCTGTTGCGCGCGTCCTTCGACAAGCTCAGGATGAACGGATCTTGTTATTTAATCTTGGAAAAACTCAAGCCCGCCCGGTCGCCGCGACCAGGTGAGAAGGATCAATCCCCTCGCCCTTCCAGGTCGCACGCCAACGCGTTTCAGCAGCCGTATCGAACAAGATCCCCGCCTTGCCCGCCGCCGCATACCAGCCATGCTGGCGCATTTCGCCCTCAAGCTGCCCAGCACCCCACCCGGCATAACCCAAAGCGACCAGCCAGTGCGCCGGCCCACGCCCCTCGGCAATCGCGCGCAAGACTTCAAGCGACGCGCTCAAACTCCACTGGTCAGATACCGGCAAAGTCCCCGGCCCGTCCCACTCTGCGCTGTGCAGCACAAACCCGCGCTGCTGCTCGACCGGCCCGCCCGAATGGATCGGCGCGTCAGGCGCGACGCCCACCTCGATCCCGGTATCGGCCAACAACCCGTGCAACGTCACCCCCGGCAGGATCGAACCAATCCCGATACCCAACGCACCATTGTCGTCATGCACGCACATCGCGATGACCGCATGGTCAAACCGCTGGTCACCCATCCCGGGCATCGCGAGCAGGATCCCGCCATTCAGATAAGCCGCTTCAGTCATGGGAAGAAGATAGGCAATGTTGCCCGGAATGGAAGCGTTGGCGTTGGATACCGCGCGACTATGTTGCTCGGCTTCCAACCCAAAAACCCCCGCTCATCCTGAGCCCGTCGAAGGATGCGCGCCCACGGTAGTTCAGGTTGCAAAGGCACCAGACCCGGGATTGAGGGAAGCGCGCATCCTTCGACGGGCTCAGGATGAGCGGGACCTGTTGGTATTTGCAAGCCAGGAGGGGGAGCCTGCTTATCGAAAAAACCGCAAACCTACGCCGCCGCCTTCGCATTCGTCCCACCAGCCGCCTCAATCAACCGCCGCTCAATCGTCCGCAACCGCTGATCCCCAGTAACCTTGCTCCCCAGCACATCAGTCACATAAAACGTATCGACCGCGCGCTCGCCATACGTCGCAATATGCGCCGAATGCACAATCAGCCGCGCCTCGAACAACGCCCGCGCCAGCCGACTAAGCAAAGCCGGCCGATCCAGCGCGCCGATTTCAATCACGGTAAACCGGTCCGAAGCCTTGTGATCGAAAATAACAATCGGATGCACTTCAAACGCTTCAGCCCGCGCCCGCGCCAACGGACGCGCAGCCAACTGCGGCAACAATTTGATCTTGTTCGCCATCGCATCGGCAATCGCAGTCTTCAACCGGGCGATCTGGTTGTCTTCCATCAACGGCCGCCCAAGCGGATCCTGCACCAGGAAATTATCCAGCGCGACACCATTGCGCGTGGTGTGAATACGCGCGTCGATGATGTTGCCGCCGGCGAGGTGAATTCCCCCCGCGATCCGGTAAAACAGCCCCGGGTGATCGGCCGCCGTAACCGTAACCAGCGTCGCCCCCCGCGCCGGATAATACCGCGCCTCGACCGAAAGTGGCTCATCGAGCGCGATATCGAGCTGCTGCAGGTTCATCGCGATAATGTCTTCGGACTCGGCGATCCAATACGCATCGAGCAACTGCCGCCCGACCGTCCCGATCAGCGCATCGCGTTCCTTCAACAGCGCCGCCACTGCGCGCTTCTTGGCCGCAATCCGCTCGACCCGGCCAAATTGCTTGTGCCCCAGCCGCAACACTTCGTGCGTGTGCACATACAGATCGCCCAGCAACTGCCGCTTCCACGAATTCCATATCCCCGGTCCCACCGCACGGATATCGACAATCGTCAGCAACAACAGCAGCCGCAGCCGCTCGGCGCTTTGCACCTGGCCCGCAAAATCGGCGATCGTCTTCGCATCGGCCAGATCGCGCTTGAACGCAGTCGCGCTCATCAACAGATGCCAGCGCACCAGCCACGCGACCATCTCGGTTTCCGCCGGACTCATTCCCAACCGCGGACACAGCTTCATCGCGACTTCGGCGCCCAGCACCGAATGATCGCCGCTGCGCCCTTTGGCGATATCGTGCAGCAACACCGAGACATACAGCACACGACGCGACGCGATTTCGGTAAACACTTCAATGGCCAGCGAATGCTGCTCGCCATCCGCACCCTTTTCGATCTGCGCCAGCAGGCCGATCGCGCGGATCGTGTGCTCGTCGACCGTGTAATGGTGGTACATGTCGAACTGCATTTGCGCGACGACCCGGCCGAAATCGGGAATGAACCGGCCAAACACCCCCGCCTCGCTCATCCAGCGCAGCACCGTTTCGGGATCGCGCCGGCTGGTCAGGATGTCCATGAACATCTGGTTCGCACGCGGATCGCGGCGTACCGCCGCATCGATCAGCACGGCATCGCGATGCGCCTGGCGCGTGGTTTCGGGATGGATTTCCATCTCTTCGCGATCGGCAATATGGAACAGCTCGATCAGGCGGACCGGGTCCTGCGCAAAGAAATCATCGCCTTGCGCCGCGACTTTGTCGGCCACGATCGCAAATGCGCCGATCTTGCGCCCCTCGCGCCGTCGCGCGCGCAGCTTGGCGAAAAAGCCCATGCGCTGCGCCGCCCACTGCTCATCGAGCTGCGCCAGGAACACGCCCGTCAGCGATCCGACCTGCCGCGCATGCAGGAAGAACAGCCGCATAAACCGTTCGACCGCGCTTTTGCCCGGGCGATCGGAAAAATTCATCCGCTGCGCGACTTCGCGTTGCAGATCAAATGTCAGCCGGTCTTCGGGCCGCCGCGTGATCGCATGCAGATGGCAACGCACCGCCCAGAAGAAGTTCTCCGCGCGGCGAAACGCGCGGTATTCGTTCGCGGTCAGCAGCCCGACATTGACCAGTTCCGACGGGTCGCGCACTTTGTGGATGTATTTGCCGATCCAGTACAACGTGTGCAGATCGCGCAGGCACCCCTTGCCCTCCTTGACATTAGGTTCGACGACATAGCGGCTATCGCCCTGGCGCTTGTGCCGCGCATTGCGCTCGGCCAGCTTCTCCGCGACGAATTGCTGCTCGGTCCCGGCGGCAACATCGGCCCAGAACCGGCGCTGCGCTTCTTCGTGCAGTGCGCGGTCGCCCCAGACATAGCGCCCTTCGAGCAGCGCGGTGCGGATCGTCAGGTCGGCCTTCGCCTGGCGCACCAGTTCGTCGAGCGAACGGCTGGAATGCCCGACTTTCAGGCCGAGGTCCCACAGGAAATACAGCGTCGCCTCGATCACCTGTTCGCACCAGGCGGTCGGCTTGTGCGGGGTGACGAACGCGATATCGACATCCGAATGCGGCGCCATTTCGCCCCGGCCATAGCCGCCCACCGCGATCAGCGCGATGCGTTCGCCGGTCGAACGATTGCGCGATGGATAGACCCGGCCCACGACATGATCGTGGATCACGCGCACCACCTGGTCGATCAGGAACGCCTGGCCCTGCGCGCATTCGGTGCCATGCGAAGGATGCGCGGTCAGCCGTTTTTCCAGCTCCTCGCGCCCGGCCGCCAGCACATTGCGCAGCATCTCGACGATCAGCGGTCGCGCCTTTTCGCCGTGTTCGTCGGCAGTCGCAGCAATGGTGTCGGCCAGCGTGCGGCGGTCGATGATCGCGCGTTGATTGGCAATACGGGGGAGAATCATGCGCCCCCATATCGCAATTTTATCTTACAGGTGCGACCCATTCGTGCTGGTATTTTTCACGCAGCGCCCGCTTGTCCACTTTCTCGGTGCCCAGTCGCGGCAAGGGTTCGCCAACCTGCCAGAATTGCACCGGGATCTTGAACGCCGCGATGTGTTCGCACAGGAACGCACGCAAGGTTTCGGCATCGAGATGCGCCTCGGGCTTGGCCAGAAACACCGCCGCCGGCACTTCGCCATACAACTCGTGCGGCAGGCCAAACACGCTTGCCTCGAGTATCGCGGGGTGCGCATAGATCGCGCTTTCGACTTCGATGCAGCTGATATTTTCGCCGCCGCGAATGATGATGTCCTTCTTGCGGTCGACAATGAACAGATACCCGTCCTCGTCGATATACCCCAGGTCGCCGGTGCGGAAATACCCATCGGGCATGATCGCGGCCGCGGTCGCCTCCGGATTATCCCAATACCCGATGAAATTCGCGACACTGCGGATCGACACTTCGCCGACCTGGCCCTGCGGCAGCGCGGCGCCGGCGTCGTTCAATATCGCCAGGTCGACCAGCGGCGGCGATGCGACCCCGGTGCTGCCCGGCTTGGCCAGGTAATTCTCGTTGATATTGCCGCACCCGATCGCGTTGGTTTCGGTCAGGCCATAGCCCAGGATCGGAAACGCATGCGGCAATTCGCGGCGGATCCGTTCGACATGATCAATCGGCCGCGGTGCGCCGCCGGCGGCAAAGGTCACGCACGATGACAGGTCGTATTTCGCATGATCGGGATGCGTCGCGATTTCAAAACTCATCAGCGGCACACCGACGAAATACGTCACATGCTCCCGCTCGATCAGGGTCATCGCCGTCACCACGTCCCAACGCGGCATGATCACCAGCTTTCGCGCCATCGCAAACGACTGCAACAACACGGGAATTTCACCGGTGACATGAAACAGTGGCACATTGACCAGCGCACACGGCTGCTGCCCCGGATCGGGCGCCTGCCCCCGCGCAGTCAACACACCCAGCGCCGCCAAAGTCTGCGCCAGATAGTTGAACACCCCCTGCACCACCCCGCGATGGTTCGAAACCGCGCCCTTCGACACGCCCGTAGAGCCCGATGTGAACAACACTGTGGCCAGGTCATCCCCGCTCATTTCGGGCAGAGCAACCGTGGCATCGCCACCCTTCGCATTCAGCGCAGCCAGCCCGATCGCCGGCGCAACATCGTGCTCGATCAACAGCATGGGAGCCTTGATCGGGTGTCCGGCCAACCGCTCCACCCGCTGCCGATCGGCCAGCACCAGCGCGCAATCGACCAAGTCGACCCCATGCGCCAGCTCCTCGCCCGACCACCAGCCATTCAACAGCACCGCAACCCCGCCGGCCATCAGCACCGCCATATACGCAACGACCCAATTGGCCGAATTGCGCGCCGCAATCGCCACCCGGTCGCCCGGTTTCACGCCATATCCCGCGATCAACCCGCCCGCCGCCATATGCGCGGCGGCAAAAGTCTGCGCAAAAGTCAGCCGCACCCCGCCCTGCAAACCACCATCGACAAGAAACGTCTTGTCCGCATGCAACCCGCAGAAATGCGCAAAGAAATGCGTCAGGTTCGACGGCGCAGTGGCAATCATCGGCAGGTCCCGGTCGAACTGCCGATGCACGCCCAGCGCCAGCATCCCGCCCGGCGCGACCAGTGTATCGACCACATGCAACAGGCCCAGATCGAGTTCGGTCTTCATCGCGGCACCATCTCCAATGGGGGTCGCGCCACCTGCCAAACCTTCGCATTCACGAAACCAGGCGGTGCACGATCTTTTTTTGCACGTTCACAACGACCCCTCCGCTGTGCCAAAAGGCCGCTCTGAATACGCGCAGCCGGGGCACCGAACAGGGTCCGATTCGAAATGTCTAAGGAGTTCCCCCGTTGCTGTCACTATTGGTCACGACCCCAAGCACGGGCCTGCAAGCCGCCAACATGATCGTACCCGCGTTATCGACCCTGGCTGACGCTGCGGCATCCGCCCTTGGCACGCATCAGCCACTGCGTTTCGAAAATCTCGGCCTCTCGCCGATTGCAGTGGATTTGGGCTTTTTCACGATCAAATGGTACTCGCTGGCCTACCTCGTCGGCATCCTCTTCGCCTATTGGCACCTGACTCGCGAACTCCGCCTGCCCGGCGCGCCCATGGCCCAACGCCACGCCGAAGACCTGTTTTTCTACGCCACCCTGGGCGTCATCTTCGGCGGCCGCATGGGCTATGCGCTGTTCTATGACCGCGACCTGCTGATCCACCCCACCGACCTGCTGAAGCTATGGCAAGGCGGCATGAGCTTCCACGGCGGCCTGATCGGCACGACCCTCGCCATCGCCTACGTCGCCTGGCGCGGCCGCCTCGATTTCATCCGCGTCTGCGATTACATCGCCCCCTGCGTCTGCGTCGGCCTGTTCCTCGGCCGCTGCGCCAATTTCGTAAACGGCGAACTCTGGGGCCGCGCCACCGACGCCGCCCTCCCCTGGGTCATGGTCTTCCCCGGCGGCGGCCCCGTCGCCCGCCACCCCAGCCAACTCTACGAAGCATGCCTCGAAGGCCTCATCCTCGGCACCGTCCTGATCACCCTGTTCTGGACCACGCAAGCCCGCTGGCGCCAGGGCCTCCTGATGGGCACCTTCGCCACCGGCTACGGCATCGCCCGGTTCATCGTCGAATACTTCCGCGAACCCGACGTCCAACTGGAAAACTTCGCCCACGCCACCGGCCTGTCCATGGGACAATGGCTGACACTCCCCATGATCGCAATCGGCCTGGCCCTGATCATCCGCGCCCTGCGCCGCCCCCCGCTGGCCGTGACGGTGCAATCGCTGCCGGCGTAGGCGCAATGGTCTATTTTCGTCATCCCGGGCTTGACCCGGGATCCCACTTCTTTTCCACGCTCGCATCAAAGGGCCTCCGGCGGGCAAGGGTTAACACCCTTGCATCCCGTTACCGTCCTGACCTGCGCGCCATCTCCCGGTTACACCCCGCCGCAAAGCGGCTGAATTCCTGCCGCTTCGCGGCGGGACACAAACGCATGATCAGCGCGCAGTGCAAGACGGTAACGGGATCCAAGGGCAATGGCCCTTGGCCGCCGGAGGCACTTAAACGCCCGCCGGAGGCACCTCCATCATGAACACCAAAGACCGCTTCGCCCGCCTGATCGCAGCAACCGGCCCAATCACCCTCGCCCAATTCATGGCCGAATCCAACGCCCGCTACTACGACAGCCGCGACCCCCTGGGCAGCGCCGGCGATTTCATCACAGCCCCCGAAATCAGCCAGATGTTCGGCGAATTGCTCGGCTTATGGCTCGCCGACATCTGGGACCGCGCCGGCCGCCCGGACAATGTCCATTACGTCGAACTAGGCCCGGGCCGCGGCACGCTGGCGCGCGATGCACTGAGCGCAGCGCGCCGGTTTGGCCTCACGCCAAAAGTCCATTTCGTCGAGGGCAGCAGCGCGCTCGCCGCAATCCAGCGCGAACTCATCCCCGATGCCACATGGCACAGCGATCTGGCCAATGTGCCCGACGACGCCCCACTGCTGATCGTCGCCAACGAATTCCTCGACGCTCTACCCATCCGGCAACTGGTGCGCGGACCATCAGGCTGGCGCGAGCGCATGGTCGGCCTCGATGGCGATACCTTGGTCCCACTCGTCGGCGAACGTCCGATGGACGCCGTCATACCACCCGAATTCGCCGACGCCGCGCCCGGCACGATCCTGGAGGCATGCCCCGCCGCCGCCGCGATCACGGGCGAGATCAGTCGCCGGCTGACCGCGCAAGGCGGCGCAGCGCTGATCATCGACTATGGCCGGGCCGAAATGACCACCGGCAGCACGCTGCAGGCCCTGCGCGCCCACCAGCACGTCGATCCGTTCGCATATCCCGGCGAGGCAGACCTTACCGCACATGTCGATTTCTCGGTGCTCCCCGCGATTGCGCAAAGCCATGGTGCCCGCTGGCTGGGCACAACCGAACAAGGCGCATTCCTCAATGCGCTGGGCCTGACCGCCCGCACGGAGGCGCTATCCCGCGCCGCGCCAGACCAGGCCGCCGCCATCCACGCCGCCGCGCATCGCCTGGCCGCACCCGAAGCAATGGGCGCGCTGTTCAAAGTCATGGGCCTCGCCGCGCCCAACTGGCCCGAGGGCGCCGGCTTCTAAAACCGGGCCCCGACAATAACCAAACCGGTTTCGCGCATTGAATTGGCCCGTTTCTTAACGTTCGATGACCCTTTTTGGCCGCGCCAAAATGGCTGTTGGCAAAGTGGCCCGTTTATGGCTATCAGGCCCGGGAATGTGGGGGCTGCGGACCGATTGCACGATCGTGCCATCGCGATGCGATCGCCCTCCATACTTTAGTAAAATCCCTACGGGTTGGCACCTTGCGGGACACGAAAGTAACAATATGCAACCGCATTCGCCCGGGTGGGTGCGGCATCAGGCAAGGACTTTCAATGGCTGACCTGCTTAAGGCTGAAGGGGGGAGCATCACCCCGACAGAAGAGTCTCATGACGGCGTCAGGCGACGCGATTTCATAAACATTGCCGCGGTCAGCTTTGCCGGTGTCGGCGCGGTTGCGGTCCTGGTCCCGCTGATTTCGCAGATGAGCGCATCGGCCGACGTGCTCGCCGAAAGCTCGACCGAAGTCGACATCTCGGCGATTGCGTCGGGCATGGCGATCAAGACGATGTTCCGCAAACAGCCGGTTTTCGTGCGCAACCTGACGCCAAAGGAAATCGCCGAGGCCGACGCGGTCAACCCTTCGACCCTGCGCGACCCGGCAACGCTGGAAGATCGCACCAAAAAGGGCAAGACCAACTGGCTGATCACCATGGGCGTGTGCACCCACCTCGGCTGCGTGCCGCTGGGCGCCGGACCTGGTGAAGTCAAAGGCGAATACGGCGGCTATTTCTGCCCCTGCCACGGTTCGGTCTACGACACCGCGGCGCGTATCCGCAAAGGCCCGGCACCAAAGAATCTCGAGGTGCCGCCATATGAATTTTCTTCCGACACTGTCGTGAAGATCGGCTGAGGATATCTGGCCATGAGCTTTCCCTGGGCAAAACATTACAAGCCAAGCCACCCCTTGATGGTCTGGTTCGACGAAAAGCTGCCATTGCCGCGCTTCGTCTACAACGCGGTCGGACCCGGCTTCCCGGTCCCGCGCAATCTCAATTACGCGTGGAATTTCGGCGTGCTCGCCGGCTTCTGCCTGATGCTGCAGATCGTTACCGGTGTGATCCTGGCGATGCATTATGCCGCCAACCAGCTCGTCGCGTTCGACAGCGTCGAACATATCATGCGCGATGTGAACTGGGGCTGGATGTTGCGGTATGCGCACTCCAACGGCGCTTCGGCGTTCTTTGTGGTGATCTATATCCATATTTTCCGCGGCTTTTTCTATTCGTCGTACAAAGCGCCGCGCGAAATGATCTGGCTGCTGGGCGTTGTCATCTTCCTGTTGATGATGGCCACCGCGTTCATGGGCTATGTGCTTCCCTGGGGCCAGATGAGCTTCTGGGGTGCAAAGGTCATCACCGGGCTGTTCTCCGCGATCCCGCTGGTCGGCACGCCGCTGCAACAGTGGCTGCTGGGCGGATTTTCGCCTGACAACGCCGCGCTGAACCGCTTCTTCGCGCTGCACTTCCTGCTGCCGTTCGTGATCGTCGCAGTCGTCGTCCTGCACATCTGGGCGCTGCATATCCCGGGTTCGTCGAACCCCACGGGTATCGAAGTGAAGACCGAATCCGACACCGTGCCGTTCCACCCGTATTACACGGCGAAGGATGGCTTCGGGTTGGGCGTATTCCTGACGCTGTACTGCCTGATGCTGTTCTTCTTCCCGAACGCGCTGGGCCATCCGGACAACTATATTCCGGCCAACCCGATGTCGACGCCTGCCCACATCGTGCCCGAATGGTATTTCTGGCCATTCTACGCGATCCTGCGCGCGTTCACGTCGGACTTCTTCTTCATCCCGGCAAAGCTGATGGGCGTGCTGGCGATGTTCTCGGCGATCCTGGTGTGGTTCTTCCTGCCCTGGCTGGATACCTCGCCGGTGCGCTCGGGCCATTACCGCCCGATGTTCAAAGTGTTCTTCTGGGTCCTGCTCCTTGACGTGGTCATTCTTGGCTACTGCGGCGGCTCGCCAGCGGAAACCAAATACGTGCTGATCTCACAGATCGCGGCAACGTATTATTTCCTCCATTTCCTCGTCATCCTGCCGATCGTGTCGTCGATCGAGAAGCCGCAGCCGCTGCCCTTCTCGATCACCGAATCCGTGCTCGGCTCCGATGCAACAGCCGCCGCCTGAGCGGACCGGAACAAGAAAGCGAGTTTCCCGTCATGGTCCGCATCTTTGGCCCCCTGGTTGGCCTCTTCTTCGCCGCCGCGCTCCTCTGGTCGTTCGCGGTCGGCGCGATCGGTCAGATCCGCGAGCCCGATCCCGCCACAGCCCCCAAAACGTTCCACCTTCCCCCCAAGGAAGACGTGGCGTTCAGCTTCGACGGCCCGTTCGGCAAGTTCGACAAGCAGCAGTTGCAGCGCGGTTTCCAAGTCTACAAGGAAGTGTGCAGCAACTGCCACGCCCTGAAACAGATCGCCTTCCGCAATCTGACCGACCTCGGCTATTCCGAAGCGCAGGTAAAAACGATCGCGCATGACTGGCAGACCAAGGCCAAGACGTTCGACGTCAAGACCGGCGACGCCGGCGACCGCGTCAACACGCCCGCCGACCACATCCCGCCCGTGTACTACGCCGGCACCGGCAACCCGCCAGACCTGTCGCTGATCACCAAGGCGCGTGAAGGCGGCGGCCACTATGTCGAATCGCTGCTGACCGGCTACACCGACCAGCCAGCCGAGCTGTTGAAGAAGTTCCCGGACTCAAAAACCCCGGACGGCCTCTACTACAACCCATACTTCGCGAACCTCAACATCGCGATGCCCCCGCCACTGACGACCGCAGGCCAGGTGACCTATTCCGACGGCACCAAGTCCACGGTCCCCCAGATGGCCAGCGACGTCGCCGCGTTCCTGACCTGGACCGCCGAACCCAAACTGGAAAAGCGCAAGCAAACCGGCTGGGCCGTAGTCCTCTTCCTGATCGCCGCCACCGGCCTCGCATACCTGTCCAAACGCAACGTCTGGGCCGACATGCACTAAACCTGGCGCAACAGCACCAACGACAAAAGGCCACCCGCAACGGTGGCCTTTTTCGTATCCGCACACTGCGCGAGTCATTGACGAAACCCGCCCAACCATGCCAAGGCACCCACGTCCAACGCGCCACGGCGCAGGCCAACGCGGGTATAGCTTAGTGGTAAAGCCCTAGCCTTCCAAGCTAGTGATGCGGGTTCGATTCCCGCTACCCGCTCCATAATCCTGACCGCGCCCGCTCGTCGCCGGTTGAAAAACCCCTATATTTCAGCTAGTTTTCAGGCATTCGCTGGCTGTCGGTGAGTGCCTTTGATTGCCTCTGATCGAGCAAAAAAAGGCATTAACGGGGGCCTTTTAAAAAGCCCCTAGCCTTGAGGCCCCCACATGGCCCTGACCGATCTTGCCGTCCGCAACGCCAAACCCAAAGACAAGCCTTACAAGGTCTCGGATTCGGGTGGTCTCCATCTGTTGGTCAACCCGCACGGTAGCAAGCTATGGCGCTTCAAATACCGGCTGCACGGTGTCGAACGAAAACTGGCGATTGGCGCCTACCCGGAAGTCACGCTTGTGGCCGCCCGCGAAGCGCGGGACGCAGCGCGCAAGCAAGTGGCAAGCTCCATCGATCCAAACGCCGCCAAGCGTCTTGCCAAGATCGAGGCGAGCCTCAGTGCTGTCAATCGGCGTTCAAACGGGACCCAGCATCGGCGTTCAAAAGGGGACCACTGGCGCAATTGTGATTGGTTGATGGTGGACGCACGTTTTGCGCTGGTGGTGGCGCAGGGAGGGCGGAGCCCGACCGGAGGCACCACCAGCGCAAAATCGATTTTATTGGGGTTTTGTCGGGTCAGTTGCGGTGCTTGAAGCGCCAACTGTCGTTGCCGGATTCAACGATGTCGCAATGATGCGTGATCCGATCGAGCAAGGCGGTGGTCATTTTGGGATCGCCAAACACAGTTGGCCATTCGCCGAATGCCAAGTTGGTGGTGATGATTACCGAGGTTTTTTCGTACAGTTTGCTCATCAGATGGAACAGCAACTGGCCGCCTGAACGCGCGAACGGCAGATAGCCGAGTTCATCAAGCACGACGAGTTCTATGCGGCTGAGCTGGGCGGCGAGCGCGCCGGCTTTGCCGATACGCGCCTCATCTTCCAACCGCGTGACCAGATCGACGGTGTTGAAGTAGCGGGCACGGGCCCCTGCGCGTACCACGCTGGCGGTAATGGCGATGGCGAGGTGCGTCTTGCCGGTCCCAGTCCCGCCGACCAGCACGATATTGCGTCTGCCCGGCAGGAATGACCCGGCGTGCAATGAACGAACCAGGCCCTCATTGATCGGAGTGCCATCGAAGGTGAACGCGTCGATGTCCTTTACCACCGGCAGTTTGGCGGCGCTCATTCGGTAGCGGATCGAGGCTGCATGGCGGTACGCGGTTTCTGCACGTAGCAGATCGGTCAGGATCTCAGGGATGGTGCGCTGGCGTTGCACACCGGTCGTGACTGCGTCGTCGAACGCACTGGCCATGCCTTTGAGGCCCAGCGCGCGCATGGCATCGATCATCTCATGCCGCTGCATTGAGGCCTCGCGGTGTGTCGTAGCGTGCGCAATCGGCGATGGGCGGGTGGTTGAGCTTCAGATCGACCACAACGCTCAGCGGTGGATCTGATGGCGGTTCGCGGCGCCGTGCCAGGATATTGAGGATCACCTCGTCGCTGGCTGCGCCCGCATCGAGCGCTTCGAGGACTCCGGCCTCGACAGCTTCCAGCCCATCGCCCAGAATTGCCGCCAGCACACGCACAAAGCGGCGGTCGCCTTCGTCGGCACTGCCAAGCTTGCGCCGCAACCGGGCAAGTCCTGGCGGCAGATCCCAACCCTGGAATGGTGCGCCATTGCGCAGGGCACCGGGCTTGTTCACCAACACCGGCAAATAGTGCCACGGATTGTAGATCGTGCGGCCGCGCGCAAAGCAACGGGGATGTTCGGCGACAACTTCGTCCCCCAATCGAACCACGATCCGGTCAGCATAGGCGCGGACCTGAACGGCCCGACGTACCGCCTTGGCTGCCACGGAATAGCGGTTGCGATCAAAGCTGATGAGGCAGGTTCCGGTCACGGCATGCTGGGTCTCATGGAAGCCATCGAATGGCGCCAGCATCGGTTGCAGTGCCGGTCGTTCCACCTCCAACGCTGCAGCAACGGTTATGTCCTGCTGGTCGGGATGCGGGTGCATCACCGCCCAGCGCAGGCATTCCGCCTCCAGCCAACCGTTCAGTTCCTCAAGACTGGCGAACTTCAGCCGGGGCTGGAAAAACCGTCCGCGTATCGTCTGGACCTGATGTTCGACCTGGCCTTTCTCCCACCCTGCAGCAGGCGAACAAGCAGTTGGCTCAACCATGTAGTGATCGGCCATGATCATAAACCGGCGGTTGAAGACGCGCTCCTTGCCGACAAAAACCGTCGTCACGGCGGTCTTCATGTTGTCGTAAATCCCGCGCAGCGGCACTCCGCCAAAGAACGCAAAAGCGCGGGCGTGCGCGTCGAACACCATCTCCTGCGTCTCGCGCGGATAAGCCCGGACGTAGATTGCCCGCGACGCGCACAATCGCATATGGGCGACCTTCACGCGCATCGGCTTGCCCGCGATCTCGACATCCTCATGGCTGAAGTCGAACTGATATGCCTCGCCTGGCTGAAACAGCAGCGGGATGAATGCTACCACACCGCCCGTCGCGCTGGCACCCGGATCTTTGCTCCGTGCTTCCGCCCAACGCCGAGCATAGCGCCGCACAGCATCGTAGGAACCCTCGAACCCCTCACGCAGCAGCAGATCGTGGATGCGCGTCATCCGCAGCCGGTCGCGCCGATGCCGCGCTTCGTTCTCTGTCAATAAAGTGTCGAGCCGTTCCTGAAATGGCCCGATCCGCCGCTGCGGCTGAACCGTGCGGTGATAGCCAAACGCGCCCTCGGGAGCATCAATCGCCTTGCGCACCACCTTGCGCGATATCCGCAAATCTCGCGCAATCGCCCTGATCGCCTTACCGCACGCATGCTCGCGCCGGATACGAACTACTGTCTCCACAACCAACATCCCGATCTCGCCACCTGGAAAACCAGCCAGCAGCCTAAACTATCGAAATGATGGATACCTATTGGACGCCGATCACCCCGCTAAGGGGGCTCCTTTTGCACGCCGATCCACA
>Ga0302310_10000391_pt1 | contig 41427 bp, 43 predicted proteins | sample III_Palsa_N1_2_FD_200451 | JGI IMG/M metagenome (GOLD analysis project Ga0302310, IMG submission 200451) | Peat permafrost microbial communities from Stordalen Mire near Abisko, Sweden - III_Palsa_N1_2 | ecosystem: Environmental > Terrestrial > Soil > Palsa > Peat permafrost | place: Sweden...
CAAAGGGCTCGAGTGCCCTTCACGCGTCCGGGCTGTGCCGAATCAATTCCACCGCTAGTCGAAAATCAACACCGCCGACGCAATCACGGTAGTCCACAACCCGCGCTTATCTCCCACCGCCGACTGCGTTACATTCGCCGTGCGCACAATCTTATTCGACAGCCGATAAATCTGCTTCTTCTCATCCCACGAGCGGTCGGGATCGAATTCCACATTCAAAGTAGTCGCCAGCATTTCGGCGGCGAGTTCTTCCGCATATTCGCCCGCGGCATCTTCCGTCTCGCCAAAGGAGTGGTGCTCACTCAGATACCCATAAGTATTTTTGTCGGCGGGAATGGCCACGCCGATCGACGACGCCAGCAGCCGATGCGCCTCGTGCGTGGAGTTTTCGGCCACCACGGCAAATACAACTTCGCCCGGACTGAGATACTTCACACCCTCTTTGCGGGCCAGCATTTTGCAATTCGGAGGAAAGATGGAAGAGACGCGAACCAGATTCTGCGCGGCGATTCCGGCGTCGCGCAAGGCCAACTCGAACGACGTTAACCGCTCGCGGTGCTTCCCGACTCCCTTGGTGAAAAACATCCGCTTGGGAACCATGTCTTTGCCCAACGCTGTAGCCTCCGGTACGCAAATTTATGAGATTGAGAATGCACAATTTAACACAATGGTTTGTAAAGAAACCGTGAATTTAACAAGAGAACAAAAAAATGGGAAGCCGCTGGCGCGGATTCCCACTTCATGCCCGGTCCTGTTTGGGGGAGGGCGCCGGGCAAAACGCGACTAAATGTAACACAATGTAAAGGGATTTGTGCAAGAGAATTTTTGTATTCCGGTTTTCCGAACAAAGCCGGGAAAGCCACGCTCCGGAGCCCCCCAGATAGTCCGGTTTTGGGAAAGCTTGGCTGGCTTGAGGCTGGCGGAGGGAACCCATTCCCGAAATCGAGCCAATCCCCCCTTATTTCGCGACTACGGAACTGACCTGGATGGTGTCGCCGTCCAGGGTTCCGGTGACCGTAGCCGTCTTCCCGGCTTGTTTGTCCAGTGTGGCCAGGGCCGCCTTGTCGCCGGTTTCGAGGGTATAAATCTTTTCACCCACGATTAACGCGAACTTGGATCCGTGGGCTACGCAGGCACGGGTGCATTCGGCTGCCGGTTCGTCCTCCATGTGCTTTCTGCCGCACATGGCGTCGCCTACCTCGCCGGTAAAAGTCTGCTTGCCGCCCGGAAGCGCGTAGAGATTAAGAAGTGCGGTTGCCGAAAAAATTACCGCTCCTACTGCCGGAAACCACCTGGAACCACGATTCATTCCGAGTTCTCCTTACTCGACCGGGCGAAGACTCCCCTCGACAGCCGCCGGGGACGACAGCGCTACTTTGCAGTTTATTCTATCTGCCCGCTCATTGCGGCGCCTTTGCCGTGTATTGCAGATCCACATCCACGGTTCTGTCTTTCGCCATAGCGGTGACGTGCGGCGTAACGTCCCAGTCCATGGTGCGAGGCAGTAGCTTTCTGGCTTGGGGCAGGAATTCCTTGAGGTAGGTCGCGTCGTACACATCGCCGGGACGAATCTTCCAGGCGGCGCGCAGCCGCGCCGTCAGCTGATTGTCGATGCCGCGAAATTCCAGCTCCCCCATGCGATAGAGAGCGCCTTCGGTCACCACCAGATGGTAGGCCACTGTGGCGGCCGTATCGTCATACTCCGCATTGGCCTTGATTGTCGCGGTGACATAGCCGCGCGAGCCATAGAGCTGCTGCGCTGCGCGCAGATTATCTTCGAGCTGAACCGTGTTTGCGGGCTGCCCCACATTGGCGTGCACAAGCGGCTGCAAATCGTCGCTGGAAATGTTCTTATTGCCGGACCAGTCCCATCCGCTCAGTTTGTACTGCCAGCCCGGGGTGACGGGAATGGTGACATCCACCAGGGTAACGGCCTGCTTGTCATTGATGGGATCCGAGGCGCTTCCGGCAGCCTTCGCGACCTTCGGCTGCGAGGCCGTACAGGAGGCCTTCAGGTAACCGCGCTCATGATAGATGGGGAGTACGGCGTGCTCGACAAATCCATCGAGAAGGGCGCGGTAGTAATCCCGGCCAGAAAGCTTTTCGGCGGCAGCCTCAAGCGCCGGCAACTCATCAGCGCCCACTCCAGTGAAACCGATGTGATGAACTCGAATTGTGACGTCCGCGACGGCGTAGTCGATCGACGCCAGTTGCCCCTTGGGCGCAGGCGTGCGCAAATATTGGACATGGCCCGGAACGCCGTTCTCCACCAGCAAGGCTTGCAGAATGTCGGAGACTTGATCGGGCAGGCGGCCGCTGGTGGGCAACTCTCCGTGGAAAAGCGGAGCGCGTTCGTGCACCTTCTGGAGTAGTTCCTGATCGGTGAACCAAACGAAGTCGCTAAAATGTGCGGGGACGAACTTGTCGGCATCCGTTACCTGGAAGACAAGTTTCGTGCCCGCCGACGAGTACGTGAAGCTGTAGGAAATGCCATCGAACGCTCCCGTCTCGCCCAATTGACGCGCCGCCTTGCGGAATACTTCGTCGTCTACGATAGTCCCCAGTTGAAGTCCGCTGCTAGCTGCCACTTCCTGCGGGGTGAATCGTTTGCTTCCATTCACCTTGATTTCGATCAGCTTGGAGTCGGCTTCCGGGATGCGCTGGGCTGAGGCAGGACCTTGCGCGGCGGCCGTGGACAGCAGAGCACCGTAAAGCAGAGGCCAGACGAGCACATTCAGCCGCGAACGCCTGCTGAAAACGTTTGAGACAAGAAGCTTCATCTGCCGGTCGGCCTGCATGGCTGGATGTATGTTACGGCAGATGCCGTCTCACAGCCAGCAGCGGGGGATTTTGGGTGGCGCAGCGCTTCAGCGCTGCGATAAAGCTCTCTTTCCAGTCGGCGGCTTTAGCCGCTGCGGGAGCGCTCGCTCGGCAAAATTAGTTTGTCACCAGCCTGCTAGGGCTTCAACTGTTTTTCAATCGCCGCCACCATCTCCTTCGAATCCGGCGTCACCGCCGGCTCGAAGCGCTGCACTACGTTGCCGTTCCGGTCCACCAGAAACTTGGTGAAGTTCCACTTGATCTCGCCTTTGATGCCCGGCGCGGTGTCTTTGGTGAGGTAAGTATAAAGCGGCGCTTGATCGGGCTCTTTGACCGAAATCTTGGAGTAAATCGGGAAGGTCACGCTGTATTTGCGCGTGCAGAAGGTCTTGATCTCTTCGTTGGTGCCGGGTTCCTGGTGGCCGAAATTGTTGGCCGGGAAGCCGAGGACCACAAAACCCTGGTCTTTATACTTCTCATAGATCGATTCCAGCGCGCTGTACTGTGGCGTGTAGCCGCACTGGCTGGCCACGTTAACCACGAGAATGACTTTGCCTTTGTAGTCGGCCAGCGGGGCTGGTTTGCCGTCGATGGAGTTGAGGGTAAAAGTGTAGATTCCCGAGGCTGCGAATAACGATCCGGCCATAATCAGCAACGCTCCGCACATGAGATAGGCGCGAACCGCGAACAGGGATTGAAGATAGGAAGATCGCATGGAGTTTCTCCTGACTGCGCCCGTGATCCGAGGCTGAGCTTGAGGATAAGCGGTGGAACGCAAGCCGCGCAATCGCGGAATTGTAAAATTTGTATCTCTGTGGAAAAGAAAATCGATTTTGCACTGGTCAACAGATTCTGGAATCTTGTTCCGAACGCTCCTGGCCGCGCCTTGGGCCTAAACGGAGGTGCTTAAGGCCGTACTCTTGGCGGCTTGCTTGACGACCCTCGCTGCCAGCTTGAGCGCTTTTGCCGAGTCCGAGGACCGGGCAGCCTCATGGTTCGTGGCATCGGTCAAGCCTTCTTCAATGGCATCCAGCGCCTGGCCGGAGCGGCCCAGGACAATGAGCAGATACTTCTGGGCAATCGGCCGATCCGCCGGGTGGATTAATTCCCACCAGCGCCGAATCGACTCCTGTACCTCTAGCTCTGACTTTTCTCCCACAACGAGGGTGTCAATCAGCCGGTACACCTTGCTCTTGATTGCCTGATAGGAAACCGATACTTCCTGGGGCATGTTTTTATGGATTTCTATAAGGAGATTAGCAATCTTCCATCCAAACCGTAGGTGATTGACAGTGCAAGTCTTTGCGATCTTGGTGGGGGCCTATTCATTCTATGAATGGAATAAATCCGAATGATGGATATGGATTCTGGAAGCGTCGCCCGTCTCCTCCCCAAAATCAGTGGTTTCGTACCTCCGCTCTTTTTACTCGAACCGGGTAGCAGGCGGTTCGTCACCTTTCGGAAATGCCAAAGGCCCGCGGCTTCATCGTGGCGAGGTATCCCGACATGCGAACCGTCGCTTCGGTTCACTGCACCACTGCCACGAACCAAACTCCCGCCTACTTTCGGTCACAGGTTACAATGTTCCGCTCGCCAACACCGTTGGCCTGACGATTCCGCGCGTAGGGAACCGGACGTTAAGCTGTATCAACCCGATGCTTGATTTCTCGACAAAAAGACCACTTTTCTCGGAGGCTGGATGAATAGACTGGCGTGGATTCTTGTGTTTCCTCTACTGATTTGTACCTTAGGCCGAGCCCAGACTGCGGCTCCCGCAACCGCTCCTTCGGGCTCCAGTCAGGAAGACCGAATGTTTTTTCCCCGCGATATGTTTTGGGGCTGGGCGCAGTTCGATCTGGCGCCGCCGCACAACGAAATCGATCCCGGCATCTGCGCCGGCAATGCTGGCCAATACGGCGGAGTTAACGCTCCGTGCAGCATGTTCGCCCGCTACATGCTTTCCGGGATGCTCGAAGTGCGTCCTTTTGGCCGCGGCGAACTGCGTCGCTTCATGGTCTTCGGTGCCCCTTCGTTCCTTTTCGGCAAAACCATCCCTCAAACCCTCTACACCTGGTCGCCCGACGCCATCGGCATCGAGCACTCCTGGGGAGTCGGCATCTTCATCGCGAAGGGATTCGAATTTCGCGTGACCCAGCACTTCCTCTTCGACCGCCTCGGCGCACGCGATACCAATCTCGGACCCGCCGACCAGGGCAACAACGGCCCCTGGGGACGCTACGCCAGCGTCGGCGTGCGCAAGTACTTTGGGACCCGGCGCTGGTGAGCCAGCGCTCCGGGAAAAACACAAGAGCCTCGCAAAGGATCGTAGGCCGCCGAAACGCGGGTTGCTTCGTGTACCTTAGTGTCCTTGGTGGTTAAATTAACACCACCCTCGTGTGAGTTAAGTCACATCTTCCGCTGCGCAATTCTTTATAATTAGGAGTTTTCACGAATTCATCCGGAGGGCTCGAATGGCGGCGTCTTATAACGGTGTGTCTTTACCATCCAACGGAAAAAAGATTGGCTATGCGGCAGGCAAGTACGAAGTCCCGGATAATCCCGTCGTCCCCTTCATCGAAGGCGACGGCACCGGACGCGATATTTGGAAAGCATCTCTCCGCGTCTTCGATGCCGCTGTGGACAAGGCTTACAAAGGCAAGCGCCACGTCGCCTGGTATGAAGTCTTCGCCGGCGAGAAAGCCAAGGCAAAATTCGACAACTGGCTGCCCGATGACACCGTCGCTGCCATCCGCGAATTTCGCGTCGCCATCAAAGGTCCGCTGACTACGCCCGTTGGCGGCGGCATTCGCTCGCTCAATGTAGCGTTGCGCCAGATCCTCGATCTCTATTGCTGCGTGCGCCCCGTGAAATATTACAAAGGCGTGCCCTCGCCGGTAAAAAATCCCGAGCGCATGGATGTCGTCATCTACCGCGAAAACACGGAAGATGTTTACGCCGGCATCGAATGGGAGCAGGGAACTGCCGAGTGTGCCCGCCTCATCGACTTCATCAACAAAGACATGCTGAAGGGCGGCAAGAAGCAGATCCGCCTCGACTCCGGTGTCGGCATCAAACCGATTTCAGTCACCGGAACCAAGCGCCTCGTCCGCATGGCAATCCTGCATGCCCTCGAAACCGGCCGCAAGAGCGTGACCCTGGTTCACAAGGGAAATATTCAAAAATTTACCGAAGGGGCATTCCGCAAGTGGGGATACGAACTCGCCACCGAAGAATTTCGCGACAAGGTCGTCACCGAACGCGAGAGCTGGATTATCGACAACAAAGACAAAAATCCAAGTCTCACTGTCGCTCAGAACGCCGAACTCGTCGAGCCGGGAATGGAATTTGCTCCGCCAGCATTTCGTCAGGCCGTCGAACAGGAAGTAAAAGAAGTCCTCGACCGTATCTACTCGACTCACGGCAACGGCCAGTGGAAAAAGAAAATCATGATCAACGACCGCATCGCCGATTCCATCTTCCAGCAGATCGTAACGCGCCCCGAGGAGTATTCCGTGCTGGCCACGCCCAACTTGAATGGCGACTACATCTCCGACGCCGCCGCAGCGCAGGTCGGCGGCCTGGGCATCGCCCCGGGGGCAAACATTGGCGATGGCTACGCCATCTTCGAAGCCACGCACGGTACCGCTCCAAAGTATGCCGATAAAGATGTCATCAATCCCGGCTCCGTCATCCTCTCCGGCGTGATGATGTTTCGCTTCCTGGGATGGAACGAAGCCGCCGATCTAATTGAAGGCGGCATGGAGCGCACCATCCTCCAGAAAAAAGTCACATACGATTTCGAGCGCCTCATGCCCGGCTCGATCAAAGTAAAAACCAGCCAGTTCGCCGACGCCATCATCGAGAACATGGGCGCGGCCGTGCTGGTGTAGCGAGCAGTTGGCAAATAGCAATTGGCAGTTAGCAATTAGCACTCAGCAGTCAGCCTCCCATTCGCCTGTCATTCCGAGCGAAGCGAGGAACCTTGGTTTTGCTTGGCGGCGTAGGCGAGCTTGCTAGGCCGAATGCTAACCGCTGACTGCTAATTGCCAACCGCTAATTGCTCATTTCCGAAAGGACTCATCCATGCGCAAGAAAGTAACCATCGTAGGTTCCGGCAACGTAGGCGCCACCGCAGCTCACTGGATCGCCTCGAAAGAACTAGCCGACGTCGTCCTCATTGACATCATCGAAGGCGTCCCGCAAGGCAAAGGCCTCGACCTTCTCGAAGCCATGCCCATCGAGAAGCGCGACTCCTATATCACCGGCACCAACGACTACAAAGACACCGCGAACTCCGATATCGTCGTCATCACCGCCGGCATTCCGCGCAAGCCCGGCATGAGCCGCGACGACTTGCTCAACACAAACTACAACATCATGAAGGCCGTCGTCGGCGAAGTAGTGAAGCATTCGCCCAACTGCATCCTGATCATCGTCTCCAATCCTCTGGATGCTATGGCCCAGGCCGCCTACAAACTCAGCGGATTTCCCCGCGAGCGCGTCGTCGGCATGGCGGGCGTGCTCGATTCCGCCCGCTTCCGCGCCTTCATCGCCGACGAACTCAAAGTCAGCGTCGAGAACGTCACCGCCTTCGTCCTCGGCGGCCACGGCGATACCATGGTCCCGCTCCCGCGCTATTCCACGGTAGCCGGCATTCCGATCACCGAGTTAATCGAAAAGACCAGGCTCGAAGCGCTGGTCCAGCGCACCCGCGACGGCGGCGCAGAAATCGTGAAGTATCTTAAAACCGGCTCCGCTTACTACGCCCCATCAGCCGCGGCAACCGAAATGGTCGAAGCCATTCTGAAAGACAAGAAGAAAATCCTCCCCTGCGCCGCCTACCTGCAAGGCGAATACGGAATCACCGGCCTCTACGTCGGCGTCCCCGTAAAGCTCGGCGCAAAGGGCATCGAGCAGATCATCGAGATCAAACTGACTGCGGAAGAAAGGGCCGGGCTGGATAAGAGCGCGGCCGCGGTGAAGGAGTTGTGCGGAGTGATTGGAGTCTAAAGGGCTGCGAATCGGATCATACGTCTTAGCGGGAAGTGGAACAATCCGTCAAATGTGTTCCATGGTTTGTGTCACTCGTTCTTATGCAGAAGCTTACGATTGCGATGTCTTTCGGCTCTCAAAATGCCGGCGACAAGAGCTACACAAGATCATTTGATAGCCAGGATGACCTCGACCGAACCGGTTGGGATTATCTCGCAGGACAAATGTTTCGCGAGTGTGAGATGGAAATCCTTTATCGTACTCATCGTCAAGAACTTCCTCGGTTCGAGGGATTCTCTGAAGCGAGCGATTGGTCGCCATCTCAAGCAGCCGTTTCGGACCTGACAAGATGGGCGGCCCAACAAAATACGGCGGAGGCATGGTTACAAATTCAAAATACTTTCTTTGAGACGGCACATTTGCTGGCCCAATCGCGTGCGTACAAAGATCTTGAAGCCAATGAAACAGATGAAGAGAAGCAGCTCTTGATACACATTATCAAAATGCAGTTCTTCAATTCGGCGGCATTCTCATAAGCAAAATTGAGGATCTGTTTCTGCTGCTTCTTTTTGTCAATTCCGGCTGTTCACTCGTGCCAATGGTGGATGTGCATAGCGAAGACTGGTCCAAGCAGATTAAACGCGGGGCAATTTACAAGGGTTTGAAATTGAGGCGATCTGAATTATGCTGCGGCAAATTTCGCAGAACGAATCCCTATCTGGACACCCTCGCTGACGATGAATACCGTACCATTCGCAGTGTCTTCAAGAAACTCGGGTCGGAGAAATCAGTTGGCACTATTCGCAACTATCGAAACGCCGTTGCTCACCGGGGCTTCCCGCCGTTGACCGTCCCCATTTCTCGCCTGCGTTCCGTTTCCCCGAAAAGCATGGATCGAGCATGTCTCTTGGACTCGGGGGGCAGAGCGGCTGTGGAATACAGTTTTTTAGATATCTACCAACATGCTGTTACTGCGGTAAAACACTGTGAAACCCAGCTGCGAAAAGTTAAGGCAATTCCCATCCTTGCGCCACGCTGAACACCTAAGAGGCGGGTTTGACCAGTTCAACCTCGGACGGATTGACCATGGTCATTGACCATGGTATAAACGATCTATGAAGGAAGTCGCCATCTCTGTGTTCAAAGCCAAGTGCCTTGGCATGATCGAAGAAGTTCGCAAAACGCGCAAGCCCATCCGCGTCACCCGTTTCGGCAAGCCTGTAGCCGAAGTGGTACCACCCACGCCGGCGAAGCTCGAGGGGAGGAGGCGGCTCGGCTGCATGATCGGAACCGGCGAAATTCTGGGAGACATTGTTGGTCCCACAGGCAGCTGGGACGATTGGGAAGCCTCCCGGTGAAGCTGCTTCTGGACACTCACATCTGGCTCTGGAGCACGCTCCAACCACAGCGCCTCACCCCCCGCGTCGACAAGGCTCTGGCAGATCCTGAGAATGAATTATGGCTGTCCCCGGTGAGCGTGGGTGAACTTATAGTGCTGCTCCGGAAGGGACGTATTAAGCTACCGAAGGATGTTGCAGTCTGGGTCGCCAAGACTATGCAGGAGTTCGCACTCACAGAAGCGCCCGTGACTGTTGAGGTCGCGCTTGCGATATCGTCGATTAACTTCCCCCACGGCGATCCCGCCGACCACTTTCTCGCCGCGACGGCAAAAGTCTTCGATCTTACACTCGTGACCGCCGACGAACACTTGCTACATCTGCCCGGAGTTCGCGTAATGGCGAATCTCTAGTCCCAAGAAGGTCGCTTAAGACTCAACTTTACCTGAGCGCCCCCCTCTAACTTCGCCCCAACTGAAACCGCTCAAACCTGTCCAACGCCTCCTCCACCAACTGCTTATGCGCCCGTGACTTGCCCCGCCCAATCCAATTCCACTTCTGCACCAGAAGTTTTTGCTGCAACCGGTCGGTTTTGAGGTCGAGAACGGCAACGATCCGATCCCCGATCAGAACTGGGCAACAGAAATAGCCAAATACCCGCTTGTGCTTGGGAACATAAGCTTCGAAGCGATACTCGTAATCGAAAAACAGCCGCAGCCGCTTGCGCTGGATGATCAGCGGGTCGAACGGAGACAGGATATGAACCAGTTCCTGCGCCGGCTCAGCAATGGCATCGAGCGTCTCCGGACGCACCCAGTGCGGCGACGATTCCGCTCCCTCCAATTGCACAGTGACCAACTCTGTTCGTCGTACCCGCGACTCCACCAGTCGCCTCATCGCCGGCTTCCGCGGAGCGTCCAGATGACAGATCGATTCCACACTCACAATCCCCTGCGATTGCAAGGCACGATCGAGCAGATAGTTCAAAGTTTCCTTTTCGGTGGCTGCACGTGGCAGACGGTCCCAACCGAAATGGCGAGTTAGCAGCTCATAAGTTTTCAGCATTCCCGCCCGCTGGCTGATTGTCACCAGGCCCTTGTAAAACGCCAGCTCCAGCACGCGCTTGGAAGGCTTGCGGCTGGCCCACGCGTGTTCTCTTACTACCGGCTCGTCCTCGATGTCGCGGATGGTGAGTGCGCCATTTCTGCGAATGCGCGACACCACTCGGCGCAGCTCAGCTTCGGAAACCTTGCTGAACCAGCCATTGCGCCGGTGCCAATCCTCGCCCGCCTGGCGCATATCGCGCACATAAAACCGCAGGCTCTCCGTCAGCACATACGATAGCGCGTGCGTCCAATACTCGAAAACCGTTTTGTCGACGCTCTGTGCCTGATGCAGATGCTCGCGCCGATATGTAGGAATCCGCGTGAAGAGAATGTGATGATGGCTGCGCTCGATGACATAGATGGTGTCAATCTGCAAATAGCCCAGGTGCGCCACCGCCGCTGGAGTGGCCTTCGGGCCGGAGCCGAAGGGTTCGGTGGTGTCCAGGCGCTGGGCGTGCAGCCAGATTCGGCGAGCCTGGGCGGAGGTGAGTTGGATGAGCGGATTCTTCAATCAGGGTCTCTGGAGACGAAAGAATTGTTTCAGCGCGGACGCATTTTCAAGTAGTGGTGCGGTTTGTTTCTCATCCTGAGCAAGCGCTTTTTGCGCAGCGAAAGCCTGCCCTGAGCGAAGTCGAAGGGGGATCTGGGCGAGCCGCGCGACTCCACGGAGCTTGCCCTGAGAGAGCGACAGCGACCGAAGGGCGCGTTTGGCTCGCTTCCTTACTTGTCTCTCTCCGCCATAAAATCGTCCCGGCACTTCTTCGCCGCCGCCACCAACTCCGCAAACTCCGGCGTCCCTCTCAACTTTGCCCATGCGGAATCATTCTGCAACCCTGAATAGGCGCAGAAGTGATGATCGATGGCGCTCTTAATCATTTCCATGGCGACGTCTTTCCTGCCACAGTAGGCGAAGTCGCCGGCGATCACATAACGCGGTTCGGGATCGGGGTCAGCGATGAGGGCGGCCGCTGCCTGCCGGTCGAGTTCGTTCGGCTTCAAGTCTCCATTCAGGCAGTCGACCATCGGCTGGTTTTTCAGCTTAATCGCCAGCTCTTTCGCCTTCGCCACATCCCCATCCCGAAGGTAGTGCGCCAGCAGGTTGTTGTCGGAATAAAACGAGCCCGCATCCAGCCGGATAAACTCCACCGCACGGGCATAATTACCCAGTTGGTCGAAGGTAAACAAGCACGAGCGCAGAGTGTAGTCTCCTGGGTCGAGCTCTAACGCCGAATCGCATTCGTGCGCCGATTCCTCCATCGCTCCGCCGTAACGCAGCACATACGCCAACCCAAAGTGCGCGCTCGCGCTCTCCGGATGCCGCGCCACCAGATCTTTTGCTTGCCGGTAGGCGCTAACGATGTCGCCTCTTTCCACGTGATTTGTGATCAACTGCGCGGCCGCGCTTACCAGGTTTGGATCCAACGCGACCGCCTTTTCAAAGGCGCGGTTCGATCGCTGGAACGCAGCATCGCCGCCGTCAGAGTAAGCCGAATCGTAATGGTAGCGAAGCGCCAGCGCTCCCCATGCCGGAGCATAGCTGGGGTCCAGCCCCACAGCCCGCTCCAGCATGGAGATGGCGTCTTTGTTGGGAGCGGGATCGTGCGGCAGCGCGATGCTGCGCAGGTATAAATCGTAGGCTTCTTCGTTCTTAGGACGCGTCGCCCCGTCCGCAGAATTCGTTCCAGCACCCAGCGCCGGAACCAGGCCCTGGCGCACCTTGGCGGTGATCTCTCCGCGCATGGCGATCAGGTCGGGCGCTGCCACGGTCATCGTGTCGCGCCACAGCGTGCGATTGTTCTCAACGTCAATCGCTTCCAGCGTTATCTGCAACTGCGAGCCTTCCTTCAAGAAATGTCCAGTGACCACGTCGGTCACGTGCATCGCTTTCCCGGCTTCCTGAATATCCAGCGTCGGTGAATCATATTTCCGCGTAGTGGCGAACGGACGAATGGTCAGCGATTTCACGTAGCTCAACGACGTGGCGATTTCATCCGCCAACGCCAGCCGCAGAAAATCAATATCCTTATCCGCGCCCAAGTTTTGCAGAGGCAGCACCGCCAGCGTTCTTGGAGTGACGGAGGCCGTCGCAGGCGAAGCCTGATGCCGGGTTTGCCAGAATACGAGCGCCAGCACCACAACCACAGCCGCACCCGCGGCCAGCGCGATCTTCCAGTACGCGCGCTTTGGCGTGATCACCGCCGTTTGCGCCACGCTTCCCAACGCCGCGCCCGGTTGCGCTGAACTCCCTTGCCCCGAGCTCCGCTGTTCTGAACCCGCCGATGCCCCTCCCGCCCCGCTTCCCGAATCCACCAACAACTGGCTCCGCCCCGAATCCGTATCCCGCTTCAGCCGCTGCAAGTCGCTTCGCATCTCGGAGGCGTGCTGGTAACGCAAGTTGGCATCTTTTTCCAGCGCCTTGTTGATGATGTCTTCCAGCCTCGTCGGCACCTCGCGATTCAGCCGTACCGCCGCCACGGGCGCGCGATTCATGATGGCTTCGCAGATTACCGCCGAACTCTCGCCATGAAAAGGCACATCGCCGGTAGCCATCTCATAGAGCACCGCGCCAAACGAAAACAAGTCGCTGCGCGCATCCAGTTCGCGCCCGCGCACTTGTTCCGGCGACATGTAAGCCACCGTCCCCAGCATCGTCCCCGGACTGGTAAGGTGCGCATCATCCATCGTCTGCGCATTGTCGAGAACCGCCTTCAGCGCGCCCCGCCCCGCTCCCACCTTCGCCAAGCCGAAGTCTAGAATCTTGGCATGCCCCCGCTTTGTCACAAAGATGTTCGCCGGCTTGATGTCGCGATGCACAATGCCTTCGGCGTGCGCCGCGTCCAGCGCGTCGGCAATCTCAATCGCCAGGTTGATCAAGATTTCATTCTCCATCGACCGCGAGCCGATGGCATGCTTGAGCGTCATCCCGTCCAGGAACTCCATGGCAATGAAGGCCTGGCTGGATTGCTCGTCGATCTCGTAGATGGTGCAGATGTTGGGATGGTTTAATGCCGAGGCCGCCTGCGCCTCGCGTTGAAAACGCGCCAGCGCCTGCGGATCTTTGGCAACTTCATCGGGCAGGAACTTCAGCGCCACAAAGCGCCGCAGCTTCAGGTCTTCTGCTTTATAAACGACGCCCATGCCCCCACCGCCCAGTTTTTCAACCGTGCGGTAGTGCGAAATAGTTTCTCCGATCACTGGAAGTGAATCCTACGTGGGCAAGTTGGGGCAAGTCAACGAACGGGCCAGTTGGGTAATAGTGCAATTTGGCTTTCTACGACCTTGTCATCCTGAGCGGAGCCGTTTTTCAGGCGTAGCGAAGGATCTCTCGCTTAACCGGCCCAATGCGTAAGCCAAACTGCACCACCACCGTCAGTTGGCCGGATTTACGCTCGGAGGTTCTCCACCGATCGCTGCCAGCCTAAGGCCCTGCTATCGACGAAGACCAGCGCGGTCATGCGTCTCCTCGCGCGTGAGGTAGCGCCCATCGGTCTTGAGAAAGGGCTTGCGGGCCAGCGCCCGCCGCATCGCCGCTTCGTAGCTGCCGTTCATGCGCTCTTTCAGAATGCCCGCAAATAACTGCGAGACGCTAGTATTCTGCCGCGCCGCTTCCTCGCTTGCCGAGCGGGCAAAGTTTTCCTCCAGCGTGACCGTAATGTTGCAAAGTCGTGTCTTCATCGATAAAACACCCGCCCCTACGCCTTCTCCACCGTCACCTTCTTCACCACCACATCCTTATTCGGCCGATCATTGCGACCGCGCGGAACTTCCGAGATCTTCTTCACAATGTCCTGCCCTTCGACCACCTCGCCAAAAATCGTATGCTTGCCGGTCAGCCAGGTCGTCGGCGCAACCGTAATGAAGAACTGCGATCCATTCGTATTCGGTCCCGCATTCGCCATTGCCAGCAGTCCCGGCTTGTCGAGCTTGTGCGGCGAGCCCTTGGTTTCGTCTTCGAACTGGTAGCCCGGTCCGCCCATGCCCGTGCCTTGCGGATCGCCGCCCTGGATCATGAAGTCGGGAATCACGCGGTGAAACACCGTGCCGTCATAGAGCCGGTCGGTAGATTTTTTCCGCGTCGAGGGATGCGTCCACTCGCGCTTGCCTTCGGCAAGGTCCACAAAGTTGGCTACGGTTTTAGGCGCATCTTTTTCATAGAGGCGGCACACAATATTGCCTTCACTGGTTTCAAACGTTGCGTAGAGTCCCGGTTGACGAGTCATTGATTCCTTTCAGGTTGTTAAGTCTTAGATTTATGTAGAGACAGCCCCCCAAGCCTGCCCTGAGCGAAGTCGAAGGGGCTGTCCGCTTGGCGCAGCCAAGCGATCTTAAGCATCCACCATCACTGCGCCGAGGTCTTCGGCGCAGTCGCTGCCACCGGCTTCTTGGCCGCCGCTGGTTTCGCCGCCCCCGCCCCGTGAACAATCTTAATATGAATAATCTTTACCGGACGAAACGGCCGGTCGTTGCTGGGGTCGGTGGCCATGCGCGCAATCTGTTTGACCAGCATCACCGTCGCCGCATCGCACTGCCCAAAAATCGTGTAGCTCCCGCTCAAGTGCTGGCTGTGCGCCACATCTTCGGTAATAAAAAACTGCGAGCCGTTCGTGTCCGGCCCGGAGTTCGCATAGGCCATTCGTCCCGGGCGGTCAAACAGCAAATCGGAGGACACTTCGTTCTTAAACTTGTACCCGGGATCGCCCGACCCATCGCCCCTCGGATCGCCGCCCTGGATCATGAACTCGGGAATCACGCGATGAAAAATCGTGCCATCGTAAAGCGGCACGCCGTGCTTGGTCACGCCGTTCATCGGATTCTTCCAGTCCTTCGTCCCCGTCGCCAGGCCGATAAAGTTCTCCACGCCGATCGGCGCTTTGTCGGGAAACAGAGTGCACGTCATGGTTCCCACGGTGGTTTCAATGATCGCCGTAGGCTGGGCGGGCGCCGTATGGTGCACCGGCGGCTTGGCCGCGGGTGCAGCCTGGGAAGCTGCAGCCTGCGACGTTGCAGCCTGCGAACTCGACTGCGCCCCAGCCAGCGCACTCAACGAAATCAAAAGCGAAACCAGAAAAGCACCGCGCATAATTACCTCTCGCGTACCGCAATAATAATGTTAGACGCAACGTTGCATTGTACGACAGGAAACTCCAGCAGAGAAGCCGAGACGCTCATGCCGAGAGGCCCATGTAGGGGCAGCCGCCCCGCGAGCCTGCCCCGAGCGAAGCTGAGGGGTCCAGTCGAGCGAAGCTCGACTAGCTCTCCATTGCGCCAGCAAACCGAAGCCCCCGCAGCTATCTGGCCCATGCACTAATGGCTTTGAGCCTGCATCTCCCGGCTGTTCTTCTCCACCTCCCCAAACACCCGCAGCAAATTCCCGCCGAGAATTTTCTTGATGTCCTCCGCGCTATACCCGAGATCCAGCAATCCCTGCGTAATCTTCGGCAAATCAGCCGCCGAATCCATCCCCGCCGGCGTCGCCCCGCTCACGCCATCGAAATCCGAACCCAGTCCAACGTGGTCCACGCCCGCGACTTTGGCGATGTGATCGATGTGGTCGAGCAGCACCTTAAACGCCGGACGCGGAATCTTCCCCATCCACTCGCGATCCATCCGGTTGACCTCAACATAGTTGACCGGCTTGCCCTGTGCCTTCAGCAAGTCCGCATACTGCTTGATCGCGGTCGCTTGCTCCTCCTCCTGCGCCAGCATTTTGTCGCGGTAGTCCTGATCGAGAAATCCGGAGAAAAAGTTTACCTGCACCACGCCGCCGTTCTTGGCTACGGCTCGCAGCATATCGTCCGTCATATTCCGCGGAGCATTCACTAGCGCCCGCGCCGAGGAGTGCGACGCGATCACCGGAGCCTTCGTCACTGCGATCGCATCCCAGAAAGTTTTATCCGCCACATGAGAAATATCCACCATCATGCCCAGCCGGTTCATCTCGAGCACAACTTGCTTGCCGAAATCCGTCAGCCCGTTGTGATGCTGAATTTTCGCGTCGTCCACGTCGCCCGAAGAGTCCGCCCACTCGTTCGTGTTCGACCAGGAAAGCGTCATGTACCGCACCCCGAGCCGGTAGTAATCGCGCAGCAGGTGCATGTCGTTTTCGATCGAATGCCCGCCCTCGATGCCCATGAGCGCCGCCAGTTTGTGGTCCCGATGCGCGCGTTCGATATCGGCCACGGAAAACGCCATCGTCATCCGGTCGGGATGCCGCCCCGCCTGTTCGTAAACCGAGTCGATCAGATCGAACGTATGCTGCGCGAAGTGGCCTTGATTCGTCTCCGGATCCACCCAGATGGAGAAAAACTCCGCGCCCAGATTTCCGCGCTGCGCTTTGTCGAGGCTGAGATGCCCGACGTCGTTCGCATCGGTTGAACCGATATCGAATCCTTCATCAAGAAAGCGCTGCGGCGTATCGGCATGAGTATCGACTACGATCGCCGAGTCCTGAATCGCGCGCGCCCGCGAGCTTACACGAATGTCCGGCGAGCTGGAGGTTTGGGCCGGCGAGAACCCAGCCAAGGCCAGCCACGAGAGCAGAAGAATGCCGCAACGAGTCATAGGTTGTAAACGGAGCAATGTCGTTTGAAATGCGAGCACGATTGTATAGGAAAGATTCGACGAAAATCCGGGACTGCGCCAATTCTTTCGTGCCCCTTCGTGACCTTACTGGTTTAAGCCTTCCCCAGTCAGCGCAACGCCCCTAATGCCCGCCCGATGCAGTCCGCAAGCGGGTTTCCGGTATCGACCAGGGTTTTCGGCAAAGTGATGTTCTCGAATCGCGCCCGCACTTCCAGATAAAGCTGGAAGTTTCGATTGCCCGCAGGATGCGATCCCAGTGTGGAGTCTTCCTCCAGGCGACGCCTGGCCACGTCCTCGGCACAAACGCATTCCAGAATCCGCCAGCTTTGTTGCAGGGAAGTGGCCGCGTTCACCACGTTCTCGATCTGATAACGCCGCGAGAATGTCCGTCCGTCGAGAAAAATAAACCGCGATCGATCCCGCCGCAGCAGGTAGACGGCAGTCTCCAACATCACCTCTAAACAGAAATCATCCTGCCGCGAAGAGTATTCGATTTCCTCCGCCGGAAAAAGCGCGTGCCGGATTTCATCTTTGCCAATCACGCGTCCGCCCGTGCGGCGAGCCAGTTCGCGGGCCAGCGTAGTCTTGCCGGTGCCGGGAAGTCCCGCCATCAGAACAATCATGGCTTATTAAATCATGCCGTACCGGCGCGACTGTGAATCGCCCCCAACCCCAAAAGCATCCATTGGAAGGGAACTTTAATCGATCTAGACTCTGATTGATCTAGGAGGCGGGATGCCGCTGGTACGAATTTCCCTACGCGAAGGACAAACTGACTTATACAAGAAAGCTCTCGCCGATGGCGTACACCGCGCCTTGGTCGAGGCCATCGAAATCCCCGCGCAAGACCGCTTTCAAGTTGTCACCGAACATCCGCCCGGGGGATTATTTTACGACCCTTCCTATCTCGGAATCGAGCGCAGTGACAACATCGTCCTGGTGCAGATCACGCTTTCCACCGGACGCAAGCCCGCGCAGAAGCGAAGGCTTTACAAGCAGATGAGCGAAATCCTTGCCAAAAATCCCGGCCTGCGCCCGCAGGATTTGATGATTAGCTTAGTGGAAGTTGCCTGGGAGAACTGGTCGTTCGGCAACGGCGAATCGCAATACACCGCGTGACGGTTTAATTCGCAGCCGCAGCATCCGCCGTAACCGCCGCTGGCTCCGGACGTTCCAGGGGAACGATGTCCTGCGTCTCCCGCCATTCGGCATAGCGGCCGGAAACCATAATGTGGAAGACCCACTGGCCGCGTTCTTCCTCGGGCTCAACCAGCCCGAGAGCCTTCATGTAAAAAAGATAGTGCTCCATCCAGTGAATCTGTTCCTGGCTCATGCCACGCCGCTGCAAGTCGACCGTAAGCCCGGCCAGATGGGACGAAGCGGTATCGCCGTCATACGGCGCAGCGTTGCGGTTATGCCGCCGCAATTTTTTCTGCACCTTCACCGTCCGCACCGCCGAGTTCACCTGTATCTGTTCGTGAAAGCGCTGGTAATAAACCTGCGAAAGATCCTGCACAAAATCGCGCGTCCAGGGCCGGCAATAGCGTCGCGTCGGGTCCAGCCGCGGATCGAACCTCAGCGACTCGCCCGCAATAATCGGTTGCAGGGCGCCGCTCGCCTTCAATGCTTCCAGTTCGTCGTCATCCTGAATGCGCGGCAATTCCAGCCGGTCCACTTCCGCATTCTGCAACAAAAGAGATTCATGCGACGGACGGAACATCGGATTCCACCGCGTCCAGTGCAGCCGGTGCAGGCGGCGATGGTGGACGGGCTTATGCAGAGCCGCCGTTGTAGTGGCCGCAAACGATAGGCTGCACAGGCAGGCCAGCAGCGAAAGGCGAATTACGTAGCGCTCTAAATTTAATCGCAAGAGTTTAGTCTCGTAGCCTTCCGCACGGCGCCATCCACTGCTGTTGGGACATTCTAAGCCATGCTGTCAAGTAGTCCAATCATTCCTTCGGGAATAACCGTTACCGGCGTTATCTCGGGCCGTTCCCAACTGTTGGTTACCTCGCGGTTACCCGCTTCGCATCCATACCGGATGCCCTGAAAATGGAGCACGCCAGCCACCACAGCGGGTGTGCGATGAGCGCCGGTTCATGTGCTCACCAGACAACCAGTTAGCGCCGATTAGATACGGGATGGGTTGGGCCGGTTGGGCGGAAGTGACAAAAAATGGCGGAGAACGTCACGCGAAAGGTGAGATCTCCCCCTGTGTCCCCTGTGTTGAAGGTTTTAAGGTTTTTCTTTAGCGCCGGAAAAGATCGCCGATAGCCTGTTTCATCACGTCGCCACCGACCTCGGAAATGGCCTTGGTCAGAGGAATATCTTTCGGGCAAACTTCAACGCAGTTCTGCGCGTAGCCGCATTCCTGGATGCCACCGTCGCCCATCAGCGCCGCCAGCCGCTCCCGCTTCAGCGCCTGCCCCGTGGGATGCGTATTAAACAGCCGCACCTGCGCAATCGTCGCCGCGCCCACGAACCCCGTTTCCTCATTAAACTGCGGACAAGCCTCCATGCAGCAAGTGCATGAGATGCACCGCGAAATCGGATAAGCCTGCTCCTGCTCCTCCGCCGTCACCCGCGGGCCGGGGCCAAGGTCGTAAGTGCCGTCGATGGGAACCCACGCTTTCACCGCCTTCAGATTCTCGAAGATCACGCTGCGATCCGTCGCCAAATCGCGCACGATAGGAAATTTGGAAAAAGGTTCCAACCGCACCGGTTGTTCAAGATTATCGATGAGCGCCGAGCAAGCCATCCGCGCGCGCCCATTAATGAGCATCGCGCACGACCCGCAAACTTCCTCGAGACAATTCGAGTCGTAAGTGATCGGCGTAGTCTCTTTGCCCTCGCGCGTAACAGGATTGGCGGCAATCTCCATCAGCGAGGAGATCACGTTCATCCCCGGATGGTAGGCGAGTTCGAACTCTTCCCAGTACGACTTAGAAGAAGGATTATTCTGGCGCTTGATTTTTATGATTACGGATTTATTATCGATCATGAGGTCCTAAACATCATCCGCTTTAGCGCGGGCTTCAGAGCTTTATATCCTTGCCGAAGTACAACACTAGCAGAACCGATGAAACTGCAATCCACATCTTGGCGGCTAAATCTTGGCCGTGCTTGAAAATGTCAAAATCGGGAGGAGGCGAAGTGTTCGGCTCCCACTCCCGCAAATACTCGAAAAAGTACTCGAAAAACAACCAAACCGGAGGAAACAAACTCCAGCCCACAAGAAGCACTAACTGCTCGATCTTGATCCAGGGCCACTGACCCTCCTTAGGAACCCTGACTCCCCAACCCTGATACCCCACGTAAAGCGAATAACACAAAATCAGAGCGGTCAGCGCTCCAAAAATTGGCCTAGTCTTCCTTACGCCACGGTGTTTGCCGTCACTTCGCCGCGTCATACTTCCTCGGCCTTGGCGGAATCAGGGACATATCCACCGGGTATGCATTCTTCCCAAAACGAAAAACGCTGTGCGGAAAATAACCGGGAAGGGCACGAGTTCCACTCGTGCCAGTTTAAAGTCTCAAAAGACGCGCGGCTTTCAGCCGCTGAGGTTTCGCCGTGAAGCCTGGACGACTCATCTCCCCGCCCGGTACTTATTTCGTGACATTCTCGACACACCGCCGCCGAAAATTGTTCGTAGTCGAAGCCTACGTGCGCCTTTTCCTGCAAACGCTTTATCGGCACCGCCGCGAAGGCCGCTACAGATTGCATGACTTCGTCATCATGCCTGAGCATGTTCATCTTCTGCTCACCCCTGCGCCTGATATAACCATCGAGCGCGCGATCCAATTAATCAAGGGTGCGTACTCGCATGAACTTGGCGGCATCATCGGCCGTAACTCCGAAATCTGGCAGCGAGGATTTACCGATCATCGAATTCGTAATCCGCAAGATTTCGCGCACCATCGAAATTACATTCATCAAAACCCTGTGGAGCGCGGAATCGTAACCCATCCTTCCCACTATCGTTATTGCTCCGCGTTTCCCGGATTCAAACTTGATCCGTGGCCCTCAGCGGCTGAAGCCGCAACCCTACGGGCATCTTAATTGGCACGAGTAAAACTCGTGCCCTTCCCGGTTCTACAAACAATGCGCGTTCCTCACTTCGACTTCTCCGGCGGTTCCACGCGAATAAAAACTTCATCCCACCGATGATGCTTGCCCGTGGCTATCTCCCGATTCCCGGCAAAATGCCGGTCTAGCTTTTCGCAATCCTGCATTCCCGCTACGTCGACCATCCGCCATCCCGGAATGCGGCTGCTGCTGCGTCCGCCTACCTGCCAGCAGAACAATCGAACAATCCCATTCTGTACGCCGTAATCGTGCGGCTCGACAATTCTCTCGTTGCCCTTATACGTAAACCGGATCATTTGTTTATTGCGAATCGCGCTATAAATCAATTGATCGAGCTTTTCACCGACCGCCATTTAACTTATATCCAAATAGCGCATCCCATCACTTTGCCGCATCATACTTCCTCGGCCGCGGCGGAATCAGCGACACATCCACCGGCTCAAACTCGAACCTCGGCTCATCCGCATCCGCCGCAAAATAAGCCTTTGTCGTCTTCAAGAAATTCTTGTCGTCGCGGTCGGGGAAGTCCGGCTTGTAATGCGCCCCGCGCGATTCGTCCCGCATGCGCGCACCCTGAGCCACAACTCTTGCCAACTGCAGCATGTTATAAAGCTGCCGCGTAAACACCACGCTGGTATTTGCCCACTGCGTCCGGTCGCTCAGGTTTACTTTCCTAAATCGCTCCAGCATCTCAACCAGCTTCGCATCCGTCTGCACCAGATTCTTGTTGTAACGGATCACCGTGCAGTCCTTCGTCATCAACTCGCCCAGTTCCTGCCACAGGCGGAACGGATTTTCCGTCCCCTGATTATTCATCAGCAGGGAATTGCTCTCTTCCTGCTTCTTCTTCTCGGCTTCGAAAACCCCATTCCCATCCGGCAGAGCCTGCAACCCTCGCGCATACTTGACCGCATTCGGCCCGGCAATCCCTCCGCCGTAGATGCACGAAACCAGCGAGTTCGCGCCCAGCCGATTCGCCCCGTGATATTGATATTCGCACTCACCCGCCGCAAAAATCCCCGCAATATTCGTGGCCTGCTTGAAATCCACCCACAGCCCGCCCATCGTGTAATGCATGCCGGGGAAAATCTTCATCGGCGTATCGCGCGGATCGTCGCCCACAAACTTCTCGTAGATTTCGAGAATCCCTTCCAGCTTGCGGTCGAGAATCTTGCGGTCAATGTGCGTCAGGTCGAGATAAACCATCGGCTTGCCGTCGATGCCGAGGTTGTGCTCATAGACGACTTTGAAAATCGCGCGTGTCGCGATGTCGCGGGGAACAAGGTTCCCGTACTTGGGATACCACTCTTCCAGAAAATACCAGCGCTCACCCTGCGGGATGGTTTTCGGATCGCGTTTGTCGCCCGGCTTCTTGGGAACCCAGACCCGTCCACCCTCGCCGCGCGCCGACTCCGACATGAGCCGCAACTTGTCTTCTCCGGGGATGCAGGTAGGATGCACCTGAATAAACTCCCCGTTGGCGTAATAACAGCCTTGCTGGTAGAGCGCGGATTGCGCCGACCCGGTGCACACCACCGAATTTGTTGACTTGCCAAAAATCGCCCCATTGCCGCCGGTAGCGATAATGATGGCATCCGCCGGAAACGTCCGCACTTCCATCGACCGCAAATCCATCGCGCAAATCCCGCGGCAGACGCGATTTCCATCCAGCACCGCCGACAAAAATTCCCAATGCTCGTACTTCTTCACCTTGCCTTCGGATTCATACCGCCGCACCTGCTCATCCAGCGCATAAAGAAGTTGCTGCCCCGTTGTCGCTCCGGCAAATGCAGTGCGGTTATACAAAGTCCCGCCGAACCGCCGGAAATCCAGCAACCCCTCCGGAGTGCGATTAAACGGCACACCCATGCGATCCAGCAGATCGATAATCCCCGGCGCGGCCTCGCACATATCTTTCACCGGCGGCTGGTTCGCTAAAAAATCGCCGCCGTACACCGTGTCGTCAAAGTGGATCCACGTGGAATCGCCTTCGCCCTTCAAGTTCTTCGCCGCGTTAATCCCGCCCTGCGCGCATACCGAGTGCGAACGCTTCACCGGCACAATCGAAAACAGATCCACGCTCGCGCCCATCTCGGCAATCTTGATCACCGCCGAGAGCCCCGCCAGCCCGCCCCCAATCACAATAATTCTCGGAGCTGCCATCTTCACTCCACCGGCTTTCCGTTGCTTGTCGCGCCTGGGGTTCCAGAGCTTGGGGTTCCAGAACTTGGGTTAGCCACGGGACTCGACCGCATAGCCGAGGTTCCCGGCTCCGCCGTTGCCTGCGGAAAGCGCGCCCGGAACGTGTATAAGCTCACCAGTCCTACCAGCGTCATCACCGCAAACAATACCAGGCACACGGCGAGAAATCTTTGCCGCGCCTTCTCGCCGGAAGTGATTCCCCACTTCGCGGTAAACAGCCAGACGCCATAAGCAAAGTGCCAGCACGCGGCGACCAGTCCGACAATATAAAACGCCAGCAACAGCGGATTCATCAACTCCGCCTGCACCTTCCCGAACGAAGCATTGGGAAACGCATGGAGATCAGTCCCAGTAAACCGCATCGTATACGTATGCCAAATGATGTAGACGAACGCAATCCCGCCCGTCCATCGCTGCAGTGTGTACATCCAATTTCCGGTCCAGGGATATTCACCAGTATTCCCGGCGCCGCGGTACCAGATATAGAAGCCATAGAGCGCGTGGAATAAAATCGGAAGCCAGATCCCAAACAGCTCGAGAAAAAATACCAGCGGCAGCCCGCCGAGAAACGCCACTTGTTTCGCATACGCGTCCGGCCCCGTAATCGCGGTAGAGTTCGAAATCAGAATATGTTCGAGAAGAAAAGCGCCCACGGGAACGATCCCCGAAAGCGAATGCAGGCGGCGCAAAAGAAACGACGTACCCTCCCCCGCGCGCAAGGGCGCCACGCCCTGCCTCGCGCCCCGCTTTACTGCTGGAGCCGTCGAACTGGCTGCTGACGCCACAAATCGCTCCTTATGATTTCTGTTTGATTACTCTGTGACCGCTTGTGCGTCCAATGACGACAAAAGAACTTTTTATTATCCGGCGGAGGTGGAAGTGAAGTCAAGAAACCCATGTAGGGACAGCCGCCCTCGGCTGTCCGTCGAGCGCAGTTCGCCACTCTTTGTTCGTGGTCACCCGAAACTCGTCGCGCGAAAAACAGCCGCCCACACTCGTCACCCCGCCGAATACCACTTCAACAACTCCCGAAACGCCTTCCCCCGATGGCTGTGTTCCGCTTTCTCCTCCGCCGTCAACTCCGCAAACGTCTTCCCAAGCGCCGGAAAATAAAACAGCGGGTCATATCCAAACCCATTCGTCCCCCGCGGCGTATCAAGAATAATCCCCTCCGCCGTCCCCCGAAACGTCACGAGTGTTTTTCCGTCCCGCGCCGCCGCCAGCACGCAAACAAATCTCGCGGTTCGCCCCTCAGCCGGAACTCCGCTCAGTTCCCGCAGTACCCGCGCATTGTTCGCCTCGTCGTCGGTGTTGACATCCATCTCATGCGGTTCCTTATTATGAAGATCCGGCGCAGCATACCGCGCCGAGTGCACCCCCGGAAACCCCTTCAGCGCATCGACTTCCAATCCCGAATCGTCCGCTACAACAATTTCTCCGGGAACATATCGGCTGTAAGCCTCGGCCTTCTTGCGCGCATTCGCCTCAAATGTCAGCCCGTCCTCAACCACGCTCAGCAGGGAAGCGAACTCAGGAATGCCGGCAATCTCAATTCCATGCCGCGCCGCCGCTCCGGCAAAGTCCCGGAGTTTGCCCGCATTCGAAGTGGCGATCAGAATTTTCATCATCTCCTGCGATGTGGTATCCAGGTCAGTTTGTACTGCGTAGAGACAATAGTCAGAACCAATGCGAGTATCGAAATCCAAGCCCCCACCGTCCGATCCCACGTGCGCACAAAAATCATCCGCACCCGGTTCGCCCCAGCCTCCACCGGAACCATCATCTGTCCCGTCCCTTCGCGCGTCTCCACCTGCACCCTCCGCCCATTCACCTCCACCCGCCACGCCGGATAATTGAACAAATGCAGCGCTAGCTTATCCGCCGCCGACATATCCGCGGTAAATTCTTTCCGTTCCGCCCTCCAATCGGAGACCCGAATCGCCGCCTGCGCCGGACCATCCACCGTCACTCGCTGCGCAGTCTTATCCACCGCCGAAGGATCCGCTCCCGCGGGCGTGTACTCGTCGGTCCCTTCATATCCCGCCCCGGTGGCCATGTTGTCCTGCATCTCGCGCAGGTCCGCGTGAGTGTCCCACCACGGCGCTTGAAAATGATGCCACGCAAACCCGAGCACGCACAGAGTTGTCAGATACAACGCCGCGCGCAACGGCCATCGGCGCACGCCCAGTGTAATGAATAATGTGAACGGAATCCCCATGCACAGACTCCAGCGCCAGGGAAACTGCATGAACTTCATCTTCGGAAGAATCACCCACAGCACATTCGACGCAGGCACCATCAGCACTGCACACACCGCGCCCCACCCCACCAGCGCATACCACAACTCCGGATTCCGCCTGCGCCACTCCCGCGCCGCCCATGCCCCCGCCATCGTCAAAATAATTTCGGCAACTGCAATCCAGGAAATCACGCGGTTGAAAGCATCGTGATCCGTGTCATCGGTATGAACGAAAACAAAATTATCCAGCGGCCTCGATCCCGCCGATACCGCCTGCGCAATATTGATCCACCTCTGTTCGTAGATCGCCGGAAATAAATAAAATGCCGCCAGCGCCGCGCCCAGCACCGCCGCCATCGCACCCGTTAATAAAATTCGCCCAGATTTTCTCCGCCACGCGATCACCACTATCAGCAACGCCATCGAATAATGAATCATCACCGCTGCCGGCGCATTCACCAGCCACGCTCCAGCCAGCACCAGCGCCAGTAAAATTGTCCGACGCTTTTCGTCCGTCTTCAACAACAGCAGCAAAAGCAGCGGGAGCAAAGCCGCGGCCAGCAGTTCGGCGAACGCGCTCCGCCAGTAGACGATCACCAGATGATAAGGATTCACCGCATACAAGACCGCGGCAAAAGCCGCATCGCTGCGATTCATCCATTGCCGCGCCAGCGCAAACATCGCCGCACCCGCCGCCACCAGCGCCAGCCAAATGTAAATGTCGGAAACGATGACCCACGGAAACACCGAACTGAGCGCCGCTCCCAGCGTCCACGAGGCCGGCGGATAAAAAACAAATCTCGGTTCGCCATAACCAAAATGCGCCAGCGCCGCCCAGCGCGGATACCCGATCCCTTGCTTCCACTGCCCCAAAACCTCCAGCCACGAATACAAATGAAATTCCACATCGTGTCCGGAAGGCGTTCCGAGAAAGAAGAAAGGAATTTCCACCGCGAACGCGGCCACGGCGATGGCCAGAAAAGGTCTCCACAGGAGCTTGCCCGGTGCGGCATGAGGATCGACCGCAAGCGCGATCCCACTATGCCGCCCGGATTTTTCACTCGTCGCCAGCGTGGCTCACCACTTTGCAGCTTCTTCTTCCCGTCGGTTTTGGCGTCATCCCGAAGTCCCGCGTTTTCACCAGCGGGACGAGGGATCTCCCGCAAGCACAGACCTCTGGATAGCACAGCTGCAAGCCGCTATCGTAGCTTGCCCGACCGATTCTCAACAATAGCGCGCAAGCCTCCCGAGTTTCACGCAGATTTAATATTCCTGAAATCAGCGCACAACAATTGTGCGCTACCGTACTCGCATTGGGGTGGAACAGACCTCGGAGATCGGAAGAGCCCGCCACAGAGACGGGGTCGGGTTCTTCGCTTCTCCGGAGATATCCCCGCAGGTTCCCGCGCCCTCCGCTACTGCCGCTGCACGTTTTTTCCCGCCGCGCGCTAATCTCGAAAGTTCTCCCGCCGCCTGCCACGAGATTAGCGCGTGTTGGCGGCGATGATTAAAAGCTGTTTCATAATGGACTCGGGAAGATAAATAGCTTCGGGAAGGGCACGACTTCAATCGTGCCATCCAGCGCCAATAACGACGCGGGCTTCAGCCCCTGAGGAAGCCCGTGAGTCTACCTTCGGAGTTTATAAGACGGCTTGGCTCTGTTGACATCCCCGCAACTCTGTCATGCTGAGCGAGGATTGAGCTTCGCGAAGCGAAGCTCAGCCGCAGTCGAAGCATCCCTACGTCAACCCGTGCCATTGTAAACAGGACTGCCGGCAGCGCCAGACGGCCTCTACGTTCCAGTGCCCGAGAGTTCAATCACCTGCGGCTTGGATGACGCGCTGCCATTGATGGTGACCGTCCCGGATTTCGCGCCTTGCGTCTTCGGCGAGAACGTCACGCTGATGGTGCAGTTCGCGCCCCCAGCCACGCCCGCGCCGCAAGTGGAACTTACGCCGAACTGCGCGGAGGCTTTCATCGACGAGATTTTCACTGCTGTTTTGCCAGTATTGGTGAGTATAATCTTTTGCGCCGCGCTCCTGGTGCCGACGGCTTGCTTCTTGAAGTTCACTGGCGTCGTGGGTGAGAAGGTAACTGTCCCCGTGTTGAGCAAGACCATGGCTTTGCTAGACAAGAAGTCGAGCACGACAATGTCCGGTTTTTTGTCTCCGTTGAAATCCCCTACCGCTACAAAACGGTCCTCCGCTCCATCCGGGTAGTACGTTCCGGGCTGGAAGGTGCCGTCGCCATTGCCTTTGAGCGTGGTGACGCCGCTCGAGAAATCGAGATTGGCCACCACCAAATCCTGCATTCCATCGCCGGTCAGATCGGCCGCTGTTACCCAAAGCGGAAAGTTGGTGCCGTAGCGAACTTCCGGTTGGAAGGTGCCGTCGCCGTTGCCGAGCAGCACCCCGATGGCTTCCTCCTCGTTCTCCGCCACCGCCAAGTCCAAGTGTTTGTCTCCATTGAAGTCCGCGACCGCAACCGCGCCAGGTGCGGATCCAACTTCGTAGGTTGAGCCGGAGTGAAAGCTTCCGTCGCCGTTGCCGATGAGGATCTCGACCTGCGACGTGAATTCGGACTCTTCCGAAACCGCAATGTCGAGATTTCCGCTGGCGCTAAAGCGGCCGACCCCGAAGGCGCTGGTGGGTGGCGACTCCAAAGATGTAATGATCGGTGGCTCCTGGAACGTCCCGTCGCCGTTGCCGAGCAGCACGGCCACGCAGTCGCAGTATCCGGTGGCGTCGGACCCGTTGACGGTGACGATATCGATTTTGCCGTCGCTGTTGAAGTCGCCGACGGCCACAAAAGTGGGATTTTGCGGAACGGGAAAGCTGAACGCCGCCTGGAAGGTGCCGTCGCCATTGCCCAACAGGACGCTGACGCTATCGCTTGCGGAGTCTGCCACCACGATGTCCAGATTCCCGTCGTGGTTGACGTCTGCCACAGCGACGGAGTCAGGAGCTTGCCCCACCCTGTAGTTCACGGCAGCCTTAAAGGTGCCGTCGCCGTTTCCCAGCAGCAACTGTACTTCAGTGCTGTTGCGGCCTTGAATTTCATAGGCGGATGCCACAACCGCGTCGAGCCGGCCGTCGTGGTTGAAGTCCCCAGTGGCCACTGACAGCGGCCCGGGTTGAGGGGACACGAGAGAGCTACCCCTAGTTTCGAACTGCGCGAGGGTCGAGGGTGCCAGCGCGTGTGTAACGGCCAAAGCTAGGAGTGCACGGTACAGAACTCCACGAGGCTGAATCAACAGCGACCTCCAAATGCCCGGGGCGCGGCGGCCCGAAGACGAAAAACGGAGCTAAGTTTAGCACAATTTCGGGCAAGGCGAACCGGATTCCGCCACGGATCTGCTCGGTCTTTAGTAACGGGCGCAGATTTTCTGCTACACCGCCGGCACGATGGTGTATAAGGGTATCGCGTTCCTTAAGAGGGCCCTAGCATGAAAAGGATTGCCTGGATTTCGGCGCTGATCGCCGTTGCTCTCTGTGCAGTTTCCCTGCGCGTCCCTCAAGGGGTACATGCCCAGAGTAATACTCTGCCGCTCGGCAGCATAGCCGTGAGCAACGTCTTATTTCCCTGCACAAGTGCCATTAACGGCAGTTCGTTCCCGTCGGGCATGACGTGCCGCACCGCAGTCATATCATGCCCCAACACAGACGGTATCCCGATCACCTACGGCTGGAGCGTCCCGAGCGGCCCAATCCAGGGCACCGTCGTGCTCTTCAGCAGCGGTTCCGGAATGTCGCCAACCGAGAATGCGGATGATATCGCGGCGTTTGCTTTAAGTTATCAATCGAATTTTGTAGTCGTCGAATTGGAGTACGCATCTCCCTGGGAGTACCCATACAGTACGAGCGGTCAAGGGGGCAATGTTCTGAACGCCGCGTGCCGGCCCGCGACCTTTCTGAATTTCGTTAACAACGACCCGACGCTCCATGGAGTCGGGAAGATGTGCGCACAGGGCGCAAGCGCGGGTTCGGCTGCGGTCGCTTATTCAATGGCGTGGTATGGTGCATCCTCTTACCTAAATTACGTGGAACTCCTCTCGGGCCCAACTCTCAGCGAAATCGACCAGGGCTGCATCTACCCCAAACCAATGCAGAACCTAAATATATGCGTCCCGGGGCAATATGGATGCACACCCTACACGCAGGAATGGAACGATAATCAGGACTACGTCTCTTTTTACACCAATGACATAGGTCAGTGGACCGGCTACGGGTCATGTGCAGCAGCGGGCGCTCCGAACAACTACTCCGCCTGGGCTGCCATGAGCTTGGTTGATGGGACGAGCAGCGGCGTGACGCCAACGTTCAGCTACCCGACGACGCCTATGCATGGCTGGCTGTGCGCCAGTTCGAACCCCTGCACCGCGGACCATTGCCCGAACAACTCTGCCGCCCAAGGGAACTATTTCTATCAAGCTCTGAACCCGGCCAACGCCAACCTTAAACTGACCGGCGTGACCGGCTGCTGGCAGGAGGAGGGTGTGGGCCTGGGGAACGATCCTGACGCGAATAACGGACACGGCGGGCTGGCATCGACATCGATCACAAACGCTATGTTGGCAAGCTGTCAATAGTATCCGGCTAAGTGGCAGTGGCCGATTTTCAGCCACTACCCGGCTAAGTTTCGCACTTGCGCGGGATTTTCCTCGGCAGTCCGCGCCCTCAACATAGAAACTGTCCCCGCAGCCTTGCGGGAACCAACAACGTGAGGTTTGGCATTGAAAAAGTAGGAAGGAACTACGTGCTAACCGTCTCGCCGCTGCGCTGCCGCCGCAGCTCCTCGAGAAATTCATCCTCTTGCATGGTAGAAGCCTGCCGCAGCAATTCCAGCAAGGGATCTTGCATCTCTTCTTCGGGAGTTTCGCCTTCCGCACCCGATTCAAACTGGCTTAAGTCCGCCGTCAACGCCTTGGGAGAAACGCTCATCTCCAGCATCGACTCCGGACACCCGCGCAGAAAGCCGATCAGATTTCCCACCTGCGCCCGCTGCTCCGGCGTGCGCGAAGGAAATTCCACGCCCATCCCATGCCCCGGATGCGCCACTCTCACCATACCTTCCGTGTGCACCGACATTTCGCCGGTCTTCAGGCAAAGATCAACCAGCGCATGTTCGGGAAACGGCGAATCGGTTTCCACGTAGCATCCGCCCAAACTCAAATCGGTGAGCTTGCAGTGCGGAACGGTTTCGTCCTCGCCCGCCCGATGCGCCGCCGCGGCGCTCGTCAGCCACTGTTGAAGTTGCACTTTAACTGCCTCGTCCAAATCCAGGAAATGAACCCCAGTTTGCCCGTTCGGCTTGGCCCATGCCACCTGCCCATGAGCCTGGATCTCAAGCGATCCGTCGGGCAGTTGGAAGCAAAACTTCAGGAGGGTCGTCGGAACCTGCGGTTCGGCCGTCAACACATCCATGCCGGTCTCGCTCAGATCCAGAAGGATTCCTTCCGCCTTGCGAGTATCGGGCAACGTGAGCTCGACCGGAGCCTGCACCGGAACCCGGTAAGCCCGCCGCCGCTCGCGATTCAGCAGCGCGGTCACCGCCCGCAATCCGGCTCTTACTTTCTCTTCCGAGAGCGGCTTGTATAAAACAAAGTGCGCCCCGCCGCTCAGAATCTCCCGCACTCTGGCACGCTCGCTCACCAGTGCTACGGTCACCGGAGGATTTCCCGAATTCAGCCTGCGTCCTTCTTCAAAGACTTCCGCAGCCTCGTGCGCATTCTCGAAGTCGATGATCAGAGCGTCGAAGCGCTGCTGCCGCAGGCGATCGATCGCCGTCGCCAGATCGCTGAAACGCTCCACCGCGATCCCGGAGGCCGGCAACACCCGGCTCAGGACTTCGCAAGCGGAATCGTCAGTCGAAATCAATAATGCGAGAAGGGTCATGTCCTAAATCCCCGCCGAACCGCGGCCAGATGCTTCACCGGCTTACGGATCGGCGCTCTACAGATCGGCGCTCTACAGATAAACGATCTACGGCCAGCGCGGCGCCGTCGGACGCGCCGCCTTCGACGCCGTTCCGCCCGCTCCCGCCGCAGCCGCTTTCGCTTCCGTGGCCGGCGCCGCTTCGTCCACTTCCATCAAGACCGCATTGTCTTCATCGTCATTCTCTGCAAGCAAGGGAGCCACCTCACGGAGCTTCTCCGCCGCCTGCTGGAGCATCTCGATCTGCTTGCCCAGTTGTGCGTACTTGGTCTGCTTCTGCCGCAACACCTCATGGATATCTTTCATACGACCCCCTGTGGCGAATGTAAGGACGCACCCCCGCCACCGTCAACGGTAATCCCCCGCACCCGGTTACTGCGGTAATTGAAGCGTCTGCATCCCGGCGACGGTTGGCACTCTGTGATTTTCTTGCGATCCTGCTAGAAAGGAAGTACCTCGTATGTGCGCTACCGTACCGCAAAATCAAGCACTTTGTAGTACAGTGGCTTGGCCATGCCGCGCAAGTCGCGAATCAAGCCACACTCCATCCGTGTCCAGGACTACCCTTGCACGATGTCCGGCTACGAAAGAGAAAGCCTGGCGGCAGAGGCCAAGCTAAACGCCGAACGAAAAAAGAAGAAGCCGGCTAAATCCAAAAAAATTTAATCCTGGTCAATTCTGCTCAGAATGCGCCGCCCGTCTCCCCTACTCTTCTTGTGACCGTCCGAAGGAGGTATTTATGGGTGGTCACCCCTTTCCAGAAATCAACTGCATCGTTTGCAACCATCCAATAACCCTGGAGACCGATCTCAACGCCGATGAGAACGGCAAGCCCGTCCATGAGGAGTGTTACGTAAACAACCTAACCAGTGCACGTTCCAATCAAACTGCTGCCGGGAAGCTTCTCGACATGCTATCGTCACAGTTGCCTCCCCTTTGTTGTCCTGAATGCGGATCGCCGTTCTCGCATCTGGACGCAACGTTCTTCCTGCAGAGCGGAAAGTCATGCACCATCCCCCTGCCCGTTTGCGATTGCCGCGAACGCCATGATGACACACCGTTGCACATGGACGCGCAGCGCCTGGCGCGCCTCGAGATGGCCGAAACATTCAATTCCGACCCCAAATTAACAAATTAAAAGATTTACTAATTCGCTAAAAAGGAGTAATTTGAGTGGCAATTTTAAGGAAAGTGGCCTACGCAATTGAGGCGGCGCCTATCGAACTGGACATTCACACCAAGGCTAGGATCGCAGCCCTAACCTCCGAGATGCACGCCATCCACTCCGCCAACACCCTGTATTGGCGGTCGCCGGACGCAGCTACTCTTCAAGCCAGAGCCGAGCACGAGTTCAGGAAAGAGCGCCTGGAAAAGATCAGGAACGAACTGGCTCAGCTCCAGCGGATCTTACCTGGGATTCCGGCCAGAAAACCTCGGTCGCCAGCATGTTCCAGTTCGGGTGAGGGGTCACGGACACTATGTAATCCACGCCGCTTGCTGAACCGCCGCTTGCTGAACCAGTAATGCGCACAACCCGCCCCTCTTCGTGCGTCACCTTGTTATAAATAGCATCTCCAACCTGGAATGGCATAACTATTAGTTGTTTTCCAGCCGTTCCACGGTTGCAATCGGGGATACACCCGAGAATCCGATTGGGTGAAACCCTTAGTTCTGGTCGCGGGACAGATCGCCAGAACCCTCCCCGGCAGATAAGCGCAAGGCATACATCAAACTGACAGCAAAAAACGAAAGCCTCGCAGATCGCGAGGCTTTCGTGAAGCGGATGCGAGAAAGGCTTAGGCTTTGAACTTGCGGTGCAAAGTTGCGGCCAGGCCAATCAATCCCGTTCCCAGCAAGCCCAGCGTACCCGGCTCCGGAACCACGATGTTGGTATCGCCACTGGAGATGTTGGTACTTCCGTTGAAGTAACCCTTACCTGTGTTAATGGTCAACTGCACGGTCGCGCCGTCCACGGTCGAACCGGTGTACCAAGTGCCCGTGATTGAACCGGTCAGGGTGTAGTTGTGAGTGCCGTTGGCCAGGGTTATCAGAGTCCAGGTCACCGGTCCAGTGAACGATCCGGTGAAAATAGTTGTGTCAGGAATGCCCAAGTTGCCGTTGCCAGTGATGGTGAAGTTGCCGCCTCCATTGAAGCTGCCGCCCATCTGCAGGCTGCCACCGGAAATCAGTGATCCTGTTGAAAAACTTACGCCGCCCAGAGCGCCGGTAACCAAGCCCAAGCCGCCCAGGCCGTTGACTGCGATGAGTTCTGAACCGGTCAGGGTCATCCCCGCCGAGCTTCCCGAAAGGACGCCGCCGCTATTGGTAAAGTCCACCGAACTGCTGGCAAAAGATGCCAGCGGCAGAGCCATAGCAAGTAGAGCCAATAAAACGATCCGCTTCATACCTGTCTTCCTCCTGAACCTGGTTAAACTGAACCTGGTTGAACCCTCAATGGTCAGGCGGAGGTTTTAGAGCCTCCGCGGGGGCAGTATTCCTTTACGCCTCTTCAAGTATATGCATCCCATGCGCCAAACCGGGAAAATTATTAACGCATTGATTCGCAATGTCTTACCAAGCGTTTAGTCACTGTTCGTCCAACATGAAACTGCAAACCGATGCATACTAATGCTTTTCCATTGCGTTTTGCTTTCTTGTTGGACCGCCTACTCTAACAGGGGTGAACCACCCTCGGAAGAGCGCCTCGGGAACCGTAGAAATACTTAGGAACCCTCTACGACGGCATGGCACCGAAGTGTAATGCACAACCTTCAAAGACGCAAGTAATCTTTGCGGAATTATGCCTTTGACAAACCCGTCCCATGATAGGATGGCGGCCCTTTGGGAGGGAGTCAGTTAATGCGTAAAACGACAGTCTACTTGCTGGTACTGCTGTGCTCACTGGCCGCTTACGGGCAGAAACAACCGCAGTGGCGAGTTGTGAAATCTGTCAGCCTGCTAGATCAAACCGAACCAATCTCGGACACGATATTGTTCACGCCGCCAACAATCGGAGTGTATAGGCTGAGCGGGTACATGGCAGGAACAAACCTACAGTCGGGTACAGCCTTGGAGTTTTATATCTCTTGGACTGATGTCAGTGGGACACCTGGAAGCAGTTCGATTGTAGTGCAAAATCAAATCCCCTCTGGAACCATAAACCCGACAGTATTTGCTGTTCGTCCCGGCACACCCGTGGTTTATCACGTACAAGCAACCCCGCCTCCGGTAGGTTATACGTACATCCTCGTGTTCACCGTGGAGAAGCTGCAAAGCGATTAGCTGCTAGCCTTTTTCCGTTTTGGTTTTTGCGGTGGTTTCTCCGGCGGCTCCGCCTTGAGCACGTCCGCTATCACTTTCTTGAACGGGAGCGGGATGTGCGGGATCGGCTTGGAGTTCGTTGTGTGCTTGTCCGGTTCCTGTGACGCATTATTCTTTTTTAGTGTCATCGTCCCGTGGGTCGTTCAAGGGCAGCTTACCGAATCTTTGCGGCGAGCAGGTCTGGGGAGGGCTGTTCGGGCGTCCCAAGACTCGAAAGGGTTTTGGGACGCCCTCATTTTTGGGCGAAATTGCTGCGTGAGCTTTGGGTTCGGCCCGCGCATTCTAAGACTTGGAGACGATCCCGATTTCTAACCACCCGGTCCGCGCGTCAGCCTCGGTTCAATCGAATCGCGCAAACGACGGGATAAATTAGTGGCCAGTGACCGGTAGAACCGCGAAGCCAGATGAGGGAAGAGCTCAAACAGGCTGTCCAAAGTGGGCCGGTCCACGTAAATGGCTTGCACTTCTTCTTGCGCGACCACATCGGCACTGGCCGGGACGTCATCCAGAAATGACATTTCTCCGCAAATTTGCCCCGGTCCGATCTCCGGCGATGTGGACTGCGAGAGCAGTTGCACTCGAGCCCTGCCTTTCAACACCAGGTAAACTCCGTTTGATTTCTTGCCGCGCTGCACCAGCGGCTGCCCTTTACGGAAATTAACCCGTGCAGCCTTGTCGGCAAGCAGGGTCCAATCGTTGGCGGTAAGGTAAATCAAACCTTCCTTGGACGAAGATAAGACAGACACTTCCTGTGCGATAACCTTGGGCATGGGCGCGTCGCAAACAACAGGGCTGGAGTCAGACTAGCAGAAACCTCCCGCCAATGTCTGTGAAATCATCGACATCGACGCTTCTAAAGCATTACTTTAGAGAGGCCCGTGGCTTTGCCCTGGGCAATGGATTCGGGCTGCCCGCCATTCGCCACGACCACATCAGAAACGACGACGAGGTCAGATCGATGGCCGGCTCCGTGGTGCTGTAAGACTGCACATTATCTCTGTAAACGGCCACGTCCGAACTGTTGTACGTGCCGTCGTTGCCGTTGAAAATCGCAAACGTATCCGCCCCATTCGCCGGGCAAACGTTCATTCCGGTTAGAGTTCCCGAAGTTGCCGCGCTCGCCGGCCCCTCGCTTGCCGCTCCCCACAAAATCGGCGTCCCTCCGGAAGTCCCATTCAGCGCTCCCGCCAAATTGGCCACTTGATGCTGAATGCAGTTCGGGAATGTGCTGCCATCGCCCACAATAAACGAAGATCCCCACGAGTTAGCGCCCAAAATATTGGCCAGCCATCTCTGCGAGTAAGTGTTATAAGTCGCCGAATTCGTGAGGTAATAGAGTTCGCTGGCCATCACCGCCATGCCGGCGCCGTGCGACGTCGTATCGCCGTTCTCCCAGGGAACGCCAAATCCCCACGCATCTTTACCCGCTTGGGCAATCGCCACGCCCATCTGGTTCTCCAGCGCCGTCAGCATGGTCGCTTGATTCACCGCCAGCCCGCCCGGATTACCCGCCACTCCCAACGCTCGATATAACTCGAAGTGCGCCAGCCCGCTAACATCATATAAGTTGAGCGTATCTTCGTTGCCGGTGTCATAAATCTTCGTAATATAGTTGTTGGCATAATGCGCCGCGTCAGTCAGATAAGTCATCGGATTCGTCACTGGTAAACCCGCCGGCAAATTTCCTCCAGCCGACTGCAATGCAATATAGAGTTCGGTCGCGCCGAGTTCCATATCGTCCTCCCAAACCGTCTCCGGATAGCCGTCAAACGGCGTCGCCGTCAGCAGGCACCCCGACGCGCAACTTCCGTCACCCACCGATTTCGCCGGATCGGCCAGCGATGTGTTCGCCAGCGCGAATATATCTTCGGCATACAGCAGCGCCTGATTCGCGGTCGTGGGATTCGTCGTTCGGTAAAGCTGGTAATACTCCGCGAACGCCGCCGCCATCCTGCCTGCCAGGTTCGGACTGATCTTCGACCCCGCCGGCGCAGCTATAAATACTGGCCGGTAGCAGATATAAAAGTAATCCGTCGTGCACCCCTCGTAGTCATCCGCCGCCTGCGGCAATGTCCAAATGTCATACTCCGTTTCCAGCGCCTTAAAGCTCTTCCAGTCCTGGCTGTTATCCACCTGATAGTAGAGCGTCTTCGTACTGTCGTTCCACATCTCCAGCAGCCAGTTGAAGCCGAACTCCGCCTCCGCCGTAAAATCGGATGACGCCGGCGCCCCCGCGGCATTTCCAGCATAAGAGACCGAAGCCGGCGGCGCTGCAGGTTGCGCCGGAGCTCCCGGACCCATCTGATTGGAAAAATCTCGAATCCCAATTTCCATCAGATCCACGGTGTAACTCACCGTCTCGACGTACTTCATGTAGTCGCCCGCATCCCACCATCCGCCCGCTCCATCGATCGTTGCGCCGGTGGAGGTAAGCGGCGTGCCCGTCGTGGTAATCAGATCGTTCGCGTTCAAAGGCGGCGTGTCATAAACCGTCGCGCTCTCGTCGTTAAGATGTCCCGGCGCGCTGCGCAACGCATTCGGAACATAGTCCGGGCCATCCCGATCCGTCTCATAAAACCACAGCGTATTCAGCAACAGTCCTGGATACAGCACGTCCGGAGTATTCACCGCAAATTTCGGCGAAGTAGCCGCCACCGGCCCACTTACAGAAATCGTATAGATATCGCCGCCAGGAACGGTAAAGCTCAACCCGTACACGTCATAAGTCAGCTTCTTGCTGTTGGACCAAGTACCAATCAAAGCCCCGATAGCTCCCGAATATATAGTCGCGCCCTCGGAGTTAATCACCTTAAAAGTTGCACCCGCTTCCGACACGGTCGACATCAGATAAGCCTGGAAGGGCGGATTCGCCGCTTCATATCCCACCTGGCTCACCCGTACATAAGCCGACGAAGCCGCCATCGCCGAAGTGCAGGCAAACAGCAGCAAAAGAGTTGGGATGGCAATGGAGGAAAGCTGGAGGGGAAGGGAAGCTTTGCGGATCTTGCCGGTCAGCAACATGTTGCACCTCGCGTCGGCTGATTTTGCTGAAACCATTCATTAAAACGCATGAATGGCTATTCCTGAGGCGAAATCCTATGCCATCGCGGCTCGATTGTCCATCTTCGATTTCGCGCGGAAGGGCGCGGGATCGATTTCAGCTCTTCCCGGATGAAAGCGCTATTCGATAGACACCGCGGCCATAAGTCGCTGCATAAAGACTCTGTGTTCCCCCCACCGTCTGTAATTCGCTAACGCTGACATTCGGCAAGCCCAGAGGGAGCGTCGCATTCGCCCAGGTCGCACCCGCACTGTCCGTATAGAAAACCCCCACATCCCCCCCCACATACCACGTGTTCTCGGGATCGGAAGGATCACGCGCGATTGTGCGCAGAGGATAGACGGACGGGAGACCGTCCGCTGACGCCGACTGCGTCAGGTCCACCCAAGTGGGAGACGCCGCGGTCGTATTGGAACACCGCATCAAGAAAGTTGGATTCTCGCCGCTCGCGTACAGCACCACAAGCACGTCGTTCGGGTTACTGGGGTTCACTGATATGGCGTTCACTTCGACACCGCCGGCTCCGGACGTCGAATGCAGATTGCCGGTGATCTGGTTCCACGAACCCCCCGCATCATTGGACATCCACACTTCCCCGGCATGGGACCCCGTATAAATCCGGTTGCCCGATTTGCCGCCGTTGGAACTCGTAATTGCGACCGCTCTTACGGTTCGGTTACTGGCAAGCCTCTGATTTCCTAACTGGCTCTCCCAAACACCGGTCGATATGGTGTACCGGTACAAGTACGAGGTGGCGAGGTAAAGGGAATCTAAGTTGAAAGGATCGAGCAGCAGCGGCGGGTCGATGAGGAACCACTTCGCGGCGCCAGAAGCCTCGGCGACGATCAGCTTGGTGGCCGCGTTGATCGGCTTGTTGTGTCTGTTGCCGAGCAGCAGAATCGAACTATTCCACCCATCCTTGGTATAGGCAAGCTCCAGATCGCTGTAGAAATCACTGGTCGCAAACTGAACCAGGGAGTTCGTCGGGTTTATCACGCAAGATCCCCCGTCGCCGCCATACACATGGGTCCATTGGCTCAGGTTGCCGGCCGAGGCGGCCGTGCCCGTATCCTGCATACCGGCGAGTATCGTTTTCGTGTCCGATGTCGAGTACGCCGCCTTGTAGACCTCTGAGACCGCCAGATTCTTGTTGAGTGGAATTACCACCACGCCCAGGAACGAGTACTGCGCGCTGTAGACGCCACTGTCGTTGCCGATCAAAAAGAAGCTGGGATCGAACGGAGAGATGGCCAGTGCATGCATGTCGGCGTGGCCGGGAAGGGTCGCATCCTTCAAATTCTTGGCTTGGCTGGATTCTACCCCATGCCACTTCCCACTACCGATCACCGACTGCCAAACTCCATACGCACCTACATATAAGACATCGGTGCTTTTTTTCACATTCAGCGTCGTGGATGAGCACGCCATACAGTAGTTGTAACCGGTCGCCTGCGACAAATTGTCGGCATAGTCATAGGTGATATCTTGCCAGGTGGAAGCGGCCCCATTCCCATAGTTGTTATGCGACCAGATCTTCGCGTCCGCCGGCGAGAACATGTACAATTTGCCCGCTGTCAGCGGAGAGCATGCGATTTGCGGACGGTTCTCTCCGCTTGCTTTGACCGGCGTGCTCAATTGACTCCACTGCTTCCACGTCGCAACCCCGTTGTCCGCTCGCCAGAGCGCTCCGCTCTTGTCAAGCGCATAGCAACTCCGGTTTCCGTTTGACGCCACCCCAAACTCGATGCACAGCCATCCCGCCACCGAGAACACCACGCTAGTCCACGTCGTCCCGGCATCGGTCGAAACCCAAACGCTTCCGTCCGGATCAAACTCCGCAGCCAGAATGGTGCTCTGCGAATCCGGATGGATCACCACTCGCGAGATACGCGATCCGGCAAAAAACGCACCGCTGACGTTCGACCACGCGACACCCCCGTTGGTACTCTTCATCACGCCCATTGCCAGTTTCCCGCTTGCGGGGCAGTCGCCGGTGCCGACATACACGTTTTGGCCGGAGGCATCCACCGCAATGCTGCTGACGCACAGGATCGGCCAGTTGTCGCTCATGGGTTGCCATGCCGGGTCACTGGTGGTCAGCGCATTGGTCGCCTTCCAGACCCCTCCATTGGAGGAACCGGCATAAAATGTCCCGCGATTGCTGGGATCGAAGGCGACGGCATTGATGCGACCCGAGGTGGGAAATTGCCCGATAGGGCTTGGCTGAGCCGATGGCGGGTCGAGGATGTCGCTGGGACCGACGAATTCCCAGTTCGCGCCCGCGGCAATTTTAAGTTTCGCCGGCTGCATGTTATCGCGGTGCTTCAGCGCCCTCTGCAACTTTGCCGGATCGAGACGGCCGAATTCACGGCTATTGTTGAGCCAGTACCTTTCCTCCGCTGGCTGTGGGGCATCACGGTCTTCACGTGCGAGCGCGTCCCAGCGAACCGGGACCAGACTAGCGGCGGCTGCGGATCCCAACTGGGCCAAGAACGCGCGGCGGTCTCGTCTCATAACCTTCCCCCTTCCAGGACAAAGATCTTGTAATAGTGCCGTAGACGGAAAGATCGTTTCAATCTCTGAAAAGTGGCACAAGATTAGAGCTGAGTTCTGATTTTCTTCCACCGCGTTGTTCATTCGTCACAGACTAGGCAGCCGAATGCGATGCTCCTGTGGGACGGCAATGCCCATGTGGGTCGAACACTCTTGTCCGACGCCCTTGACGTTGGGGTCGAAGTTGGGGCTGCTCTTGCCGTATCCCCCTGCGGTAATCTTTGACCCAGGTCCGTCCCGCAGCGGAGCTCCACGCCCCAAGGCCGGAAACTCCCAACGACGGATCTATTCTTTCGCGGCCTGCAAAAAGCGCAAAGAAATGCCCACTCGCCATCGCCGGACGAGTGGGCGAGCACAGAACTCCTCAATACCTGCCTAGTCGGCCACCTTGGCGATCAAAGCACGAAAGCCGGTTCCATCCCCATACGCATTGTGGTTCGATCCCCAATCGGTCAAAAAATCCAGGGTATCCCCGGCTCGAAGCGATTGCCTTCGGCCAAAGGTCGTCGGAATGTCGTAAGAGTCCACCGCAGTTGAGAACAACAGGTTTCCGTTCAACCGAACGTAGAAATCCGTGCTCGTCGGGTAAACGTAGTCCGTTCCCATCACCGATCCCGAAAGCTCATAAATGCCGGACTCCGGAGCCGTCCATCGCACCACGTTTAACTGGCCTGTGTAACCGGGCGAAGTCACCAGATAGTTTGGAGGCACACAGTCCGTCGCCCAGCAAACGTTTCCCGTGGTGTCATTCTTTGCCACCACCGGCAACATGCTGCATGAGCCCAGATAGAGCCCCCAGAAGCTCATCCCCGGAACGCAGTTGTCATTTTCCGTAGCCGTGTAAAGGATCAGCGAAGTTCCCGGCGCGGTCAGATAACCATAAGACCACGCTCCGTTCGGGTTCGACGTCGGCGAGAAATCGGCGACGGCGCTATAAGTCTGTGCGGAAGCCGCCAGCGAAGCCAGCAGCAGAAAAGCGATCGCAAAAAACATACTCTGAAATGTTTTCATGTTGAGCTCCAAATGGAAAAGCGTATCGGTCGATTCAACCGGAGTTGGAAGTCTGAACCCTCTGCGACCAGAGAGGAAATGACTCGCGAAGACGCTATCCGGGAGGAGAAACCTGGTCGGCAAAATAGCGTTTCTTGCTTATGCGGGGCCCAAATGCAAACGAACACCATCTTCGTTCGGCCA
>Ga0302310_10000392_pt1 | contig 41424 bp, 31 predicted proteins | sample III_Palsa_N1_2_FD_200451 | JGI IMG/M metagenome (GOLD analysis project Ga0302310, IMG submission 200451) | Peat permafrost microbial communities from Stordalen Mire near Abisko, Sweden - III_Palsa_N1_2 | ecosystem: Environmental > Terrestrial > Soil > Palsa > Peat permafrost | place: Sweden...
CGGTTCTCCACACGACACGCTCATGGCCGGACTTTTCGCCCGCGGTCACCTCCAGAACGACTTCCGGGAAAATCTCGTTCGACCAGCATGCCTTGAATAGCAGGGGAGAGGCGGCGTCGACCTCCCTGGTCAGGGTGATGGTTTTATGACGACGCGCACCCTTTGGATTGCCGCTGTTGGAGGTTCGCGGAGCCTCCGTGGACATATGTATCGAATCAATATCGAACCAATTATCACTTCTTTTGGGTTTCGATGATTCACCCTTGAGCCCGCCCGTCTTCGATCCCTTGAAGCTGGTATAAGAATGAAAGCCCATGATTTGGTTATCCTCGCCCGCGAAATATGGATTGCGGCCCATCGTCCGGCGTATTCGGCACTCCGGGAATGGCAGGAATATATGCGATGCCTGCGCAGGTTTAACTATGGCACTCGCTATATGCCGAAAGAGTCAAAATTCAGGTGGTTGATGGGTTACCCCGTTTGCGGAAGTAGTGCTGCGCCGTCACTTGCTGGCATGCAGCAACCTCCGCGCCAATATCGGCGGTGTGGCATTGCGGCTGAATTTATATGTTGGAGAGACATGCCGGATGAGAATGCGCGAGGTCGCAGGATTTCAGTGCAAGGGTTTGAGTGGCCGTTTTTTCTTGCGTAGCTAATGCAGGAATGATGTCGGCATGGGCTCAAATTCGGCAATTCGAGATAACCGCGTGATTGCCCGCAACGCAAAATCTATTGCCAGCCAAAAGCAGGCATTTGCGATCAGCTCAACAAAACACGCGTCATCACTTGAAGATAACAATTGTCGTCATACCCTTCGGCGGCCAATCGGCACCGGGGGAGCATGCTGTGGGGAGCATGCGGTCAATTCCCTCTTATCTTTCACTGGTTATACGGGGAGTAGTTTCCAATGAATAGAACAGATTTGGGTGGAGCAGCTTTGAGCGGTGGCCTTTCCGGCCTCGTACGCAAAACGTGTTCGCTTTCGGTTGCCGTTGCTCTGGCATTCGGCGCAACTACAGCGGTGCAGGCCGCGGAAGTGATGACTCACCATGTGCGTGATGTAGTGAGCACACATGCGGCATCACAGGTCGGCAGCCTTCCTGCCCATCAGGTGATGAGCCTCGATGTCGTCCTGCCACTGCGCGACAAGGCAGGCTTGGATGCGTTTGTGGCAGATGTCGCCAACCCGGCGAGTCCATCCTTTCGCCAATACCTCACTCCGGCACAGTTCACCGCCAGATTCGGTCCGACCCAGCAGGACTATGACGCGGTCGTCCAGTATCTGCGCCGTAATGGGCTGACGGTGACCGGGGGAAACCGCGATGGCATGGATGTGCAAGTAAAGGGGCCCGTCTCGGCGGTCGAAGCCGCTTTCAATGTTCGGTTGCTTACCTATCAACACCCCACGGAGAACCGCGTGTTCTTCAGCCCGGATCGCGAGCCGACGACTTCGTTGGGAGTGCCGCTCTGGCATGTTTCCGGTCTGGACAACTACTCGATTCCGCATCCGCTGTACGTCAAGAAGGGCGACTACGCCAAGGCCCATGGCATCAGTCCCGATGCGGTTGTTTCGCATGCGACGACTGGTTCGGGACCCTCGTCCTCGTTCCTGGGTAGCGACATGCGCGCTGCCTACTACGGTGGCACGGCGCTGACCGGTGCTGGTCAGAACCTGGGGCTGTTCGAATATTACGGCACCGACCTGGCTGACCTGACGACGTATTACAAGAACGTCAAACAGACCAACAATGTTCCCGTCACGATTTTCTCAACCGACGGAACCAGCACCTCGTGCGTCTATACGAAGGCAGGTGGCGACTGCGACGATGGCGAGCAGAATCTCGACATGACCCAGGCCTTGGGCATGGCTCCTGGCTTGAGCAGCCTGGTGATGTACGTCGGCTCTACCGATACCGCCATCATCAGCTCCATGACGACGCACAGCCCACTGCCCACCACGATCGGCTGCTCATGGGGCTGGACGCCGGCGGACCCGACCACGCTCGATCCGTACTTCGAGAAGATGGCCGCGCAGGGCCAGACTTTCTTCGTTGCATCCGGTGACGATTCGACCTGGACTAAATCCGGGAACGCAGCAGCATGGCCTGCTGACGACGCTTATGTCATCTCCGTCGGTGGCACCGACCTGACAACCAGCAGTGCAGCAGGTCCCTGGAAGTCGGAGACGGCATGGGTCGACAGCGGCGGCGGCATTTCTCCTGACAAGATCGCCATTCCCTCCTGGCAGAAGCTCTCGGGGGTGATCACCTCGACCAACAAGGGATCGACCACCTATCGCAATGGTCCGGATGTCTCGGCCAACGCCAACTTCACCTTCTATACCTGCGGAGACCAGCAGGCCTGTCAGGCCAACGAGTACGGCGGCACCAGCTTTGCTGCGCCGATGTGGGCGGCCTTCATTGCACTGGTCAACCAGCAGTTGGTCGCCAACGGCGGGGCACGGGTTGGAAACTTCAACGCGACCATCTATCCGCAAAACCTGACCAGCACGTACGCCACCGACTTCCACGACATCACCAGCGGCAAGTCCGGCAGCTATTCGGCCGTGACCGGCTATGACCTGGTGACTGGCTGGGGTAGCCCGAAGGCGGGATTGATAACGACACTGGCTCAGTAACTGCCGAAGATCCATCGACTCGATGATTATTTGAAAACTTGGAGGCCCGGGGATTCAACCCGGGCCTTTTTTCATGCATGGGTCTGGCATGGCAATATCACTGCTTGCGCTTGTGCATGTCTGACTCCTGCGTCGAGCTTTCGCCCGCACGCCTCAATGCTTCGCCAATCGCTTCCAGCAACTGCTCCCCGCCAAACGGTTTGCGCAGGAAGACGCCTCGTTCGGGGATCTCGGCGCAATGCACTTCCGGATCGGCAGTGATGACGACCACAGCGATTTCGGGGTACTTCTCGATGGCCTTCTGGCTTATGTCGATGCCGGTCATGCTGCCGGCGAGAACGACGTCGGCAACGATGACGTCGATCTTCTGGGCATTCAGCAGGTGGCTGGCGGCGCCCGCTGACCCTTGGACGCGGATCGTCTGATAGTCACCGGTCGCGGATAGATGCAGATCAATCGATTCCAGCACCAGGGCATCGTCATCGACGATAAGTACGGTTTTCTTCGTATCCACGTACAGCCCCCGAGATTATTCCAGCATTGTCCAGCATATCCTCAGTTAGCTGCCAAAAGAATGTGAACCTGTGGTGGTCCTTCACTCCCCCCAGGTGACAAACATCACCACAGCTGCTGCTGCCATCGCCGCCGTGGCGAGCCAGCCGAATAGTTTCAAAGGCCATGGCATGGTGAACTTGCCCATCACCTTGCGGCTGGAGCCCATCAGCATCATCACAATCATCAGCGGTACCGCGGCCACGCCATTGATCACCGCGCTCCAGTACAGCGCCTTGATCGGGTCGAGCGGGGTCAGGTTAAGTGCAATGCCGGCGAGGCTGGCGACGATCAGCACGCCATAGAAGAACTTGGCCTCGTGCAGCTTGTTCTCCAGCCCGCTGTGCTGGCCGAGCGCACCACACGCGGCATAGGCGGTGGCGCCGGCCAATACCGGCACGGCCAGCAGGCCGGTGCCGATGATGCCGGCAGCGAACAGGGCGAAGGCCAACTTGCCGGCTAGTGGCCGCAGCGCTTCGGCGGCCTGGGAAGAGGACTGGATGTCGGTCTTGCCGTGGGCGTGCAGTACCACGGCGGCGGTGAGGATGATGAAGAAGGCGATCAGGTTGGAGAAAACCATGCCGATCGTGGTGTCGATGCCGATCCGGCGCAGGGCGCTCTGCGCTTGATGCGGGGCCTTTTGCAGCGGCCTTCGGCGCTTGTTCGAGCCGATCTCCTCCACTTCCTGCGATGCCTGCCAGCAGAACAGGTACGGGCTGATCGTGGTGCCGAGCAGGGCAACCAGGCCGACTGCATACTTGGCATTCCAGGTGATTGGCGGAACCACGATGCTCTTGAGTACGGCCGGCCATGGCACATGGATCACAAACACGGTCGCCACGTAGGCGAACAGGCTCAGTGTGAGCAGCTTGAGGATAGGCGAATAGCGCGTGAACGGAATGAAGATCTGCAGCAGCAGCGACAGCACGGCAAAGACCGCGGCGTAGACCAGGGCCGGGCCACCGATCAGCAGTTTCAGCGCGGCACCCATGGCGCCGATGTCCGCCGCCAGATTGATCACGTTCGCCACGATGATGGAGACGACCAGGCCATATACCAGCGTCCTGGGGTAATGCGTGCGGATACCCTCCATCAGGCCACGGCCGGTGACTCGCCCGATGCCGGCGCTGATGCCCTGGATCGCGATCATCAGCGGCATGGTCAGCAGGATGCACCACAGCATGCCGTAGCCGAAGGCGGCGCCCACTTGCGAGTAGGTGGCGATGCCGCTGGGGTCGTCGTCGGCTGCGCCGGTGATCAGGCCGGCACCCAGGTTCGCCCACGGTGGTGTTTCCAGTCCTCCATCTTCGGTGTTCTTGCGACTGACCATGGATGTGTTCCCGATGCTTGAAGTGCCGGGCCGAGTGTGGCGCACGGGACGATGAGTTTCCCCAAGCGCGCAGCATCGGCGGGTCGATGCGGTGAAGGCGTGAATATCGGAGGACCAGCAGCTGCTCGCGTAAACTCGCCGGATGACTACGGCCATTCTGCTGTTTCGCCGCGACCTGCGCCTGGCCGACAACCCGGCGCTCACCGCCGCATGTACCGCGTATGAGCAGGTGCTGCCGCTCTACATTCACGCGCCCGACGAAGAAGCTGGCTGGGCACCGGGCGCGGCAAGCTGCTGGTGGCTGCATCACTCGCTGGCGTCGTTGCAGCGCGGATTGCAGGCGCATGGCGGTGAGTTGCATATCCAGCAGGGCGACACGCTTGCCGCGTTGTCGGCATTGCTGGAGCAGACCGGCGCCGGCGCGGTCTACTGGAACCGTTTGTACGAACCTGCGGCGATCAAACGCGACACGCGGATTAAGGCGGCGCTGCGCGAGCAGGGTATCGAGGCGCACAGCAGCAATGCCGCGCTGTGGTGCGAGCCGTGGCAGATCGCCACCAAGCAGGACGAGCCGTATCGGGTGTTCACGCCGTACTGGCGCAACCTGCGCGCGCAGTTGAGTGTGACCGCGCCATTGCCAGTGCCTTCGTCGCTACGACTTTCGAAGACGAAGGGCAGCATGCCGCTGGAGTCGCTGGCGTTGTTGCCGCGGATCAGCTGGGACAGCGGTTTGCGCGAAGCATGGACGCCGGGCGAGCAGGGCGCGCAGGAGATGCTCGAGCTGTTCGGCGACGACGCGATCGGTGACTACGTGCAAGCGCGCGATCTGCCGGCGCGGCATGGCACCTCGCGACTGTCTCCGCACCTGCACTTCGGCGAGATTTCGCCACGGCAAATCCATCACGCACTGCACGCGCAGGCACTTCGTGTCGATGCAAAGCGACGCCCGGATATCGAGCCCTACCTGCGTCAGCTTGGCTGGCGCGAGTTTGCGCATCACCTGCTGTATCACTTCCCGCGCACGCCGACTGATAACTTCAATCCACGTTTCGACGGCTTTCGCTGGGCCGCTGCCGACGAAGTGCTGCTGCAGCGCTGGCAGCAGGGCCGTACCGGCATCCCGTTGGTCGATGCGGGCATGCGTGAGTTGTGGCATACCGGCTGGATGCACAACCGCGTGCGCATGATCGTCGCCAGCTTCCTTACCAAGAATCTGCGCCAGCACTGGCAGCACGGTGCGCGCTGGTTCTGGGACACGCTGGTGGATGCGGATCTCGCCAACAATACGCTGGGTTGGCAGTGGGTAGCGGGCTGTGGCGCGGATGCGGCGCCGTATTTTCGCGTGTTCAATCCGGTGACGCAGTCGCTGAAGTTCGATCCGCAGGGCATCTATCTGCGCCGCTGGTTGCCGGAACTGGCCGAAGCGCCAACCGCGTTACTACATGAGCCATGGAAGGATCCGGCGCTGCTGAAACGCAGTGGTTACCCGGCGCCGATGGTGGACCTCGGCGCATCACGTGCCGAGGCGCTGGCGGCGTATCAGCTCTCGCGCGGTTGATCGGCGACTGCGCCGTTGCCACCACGTTTCAGCAGCCACGCCAGCACCGGCGGCGTCACCATCGCGGTGAGCAGCGACATCGCCACGATGATCGCGTAGATACGGTTGTTGAAGACGCCGGCAGCGAGGCCGAGGCTGGCGATCACCACGCCGACTTCGCCGCGCGGCACCATGCCGAAACCGATGATGGTGGCACTGTGCTTGCCCAGCGAAAGCGAACCGAGCCAGCCGCCGGCGAGCTTGGAAACGATCGCGATCGCGGTGACCGCGGCGAGCATCAGCAGGGCATCGGTGTTGGCCAGCTCATGCAGGTCGATCTTGCTGCCGGTGACTACGAAGAAGAACGGCGTGAGCAACGCGAGCAGCGGCATGGTCTGCTTTTCCAGCGTATGCTGTTGGCGCGTTTCCGAAGCAATCATGCCAGCGAGGAACGCGCCGATGATCGCCGCCAGTCCGAACAGGGTGGACAGGTAGGCCAGTCCGAGGCACAGCGCCAGCACGATCATCAGCGGCGAATGCGGGGCCAGCGGTTTTTCCAGCCAGCTGGAATTCCAGCGCATCACCTGCGCGCCGCCCAGGCCGACCACGGCGATGAAGCCAATCGCGCCAGCCAGCACCAGCAGCAGGTGCGAGAGATTGAAGCCACCACCACCCTGCATCGACACCACCACGCCGAGCAGCAGCATCGCGAGGATGTCGTCGATTACCGCGGCGCCAAGGATCACCTTGCTCTCGACGCGCTGCAGTGCGTTCAACTCCTGCAGTACGCGTGCCGTGATACCTGCCGAGGTGGCGACGAATGCGGCGGCCACGAACAGCGACTTGTCCCAGTCGAAGCCGTTGCCATGTGCCCATACGCTGCCCATGCCGAATGGCACCAGCACGCCGAGCACACCGACCAGGAAGGCCACCTTGCCGACTTTCTTCAGATCCTCCAGCCGGGTTTCCAGGCCCACCGAGAACAGCAGCAGCACCACGCCGATTTCGGCCAGTACATCCAGCGGCGTACCGGTGGCGGTCTGTTCGGGCGTGATCCAGCCGAGCAGTGACGGTCCGATCACGCAACCGGCGGCGATCTCGCCGACCACGCCGGGCAGCTTCAACCGTTGCGCAATTTCACCGCCGATCTGGGCGGCGACGAACACGATGAACAGGGTGAACAGGATGTCGCTGGCGTGTTCCATGCGGCGTGCGTCCAGGCTGTCGGCAGAGCCTGCATCCTACATGCGTGCCGAGGTGCCGTGACAGCCCATTCAACGCGGGCTGCTTACTAAGTCGTTGCGGTGGCGCGCACCGGGCGATCATGCCGCAATCGGCTGAACACGCGACTGGCTATGGCGGTGATTGCTGCCAGCAACAGTACGGTCCAACGGAATGCGATGACGTAGTCTTCGTGAGCGTGACCTTGCAGCAGCGCTTCCATCAGCAGGGTCGACAGTGCGATGCCGAAACTCATCGCGAGGTATTGCGCGGTCGAGGCCATGGACGAGGCCATCGAGGCGTGCTGGATGTCCAGGTCGTTGTAGATCAGTGTGTTCATCGCGGTGTACTGCAGTCCCGAAAAACTGCCATAGAGGAAGGTCAGCAAGGCAATCAGCCAGACTGGCGAGGTCGGGCCGAGCAGGGCGAATGCAGCCAGCAGCACGGCCACCATCAGGGTGTTGCCGAGCAGCAGGCGACGGTAGCCGAAGTGGATCAGTGCCCGGTTGATCGCCCATTTGGCGCTGATCGAACCGAGCGCCTGCGGCACCATCATCAGGCCGGCCATCATGGGCGACCAGCCGCACCCCACCTGCAGGAACAACACCAGCAACAGGAACATGCCCGAAATGCCGAGCCGGGTGAACAGGCCGCCGGCCAGCGCCACCCACACACTGCGCACGCGCAACAGGCTCAGGTCCGCCACCGGATGCGCGGTGCGCCGGCTATGCCACACATAGGTCGCGCCGAGCAGCAGCGCGACCGCACTGCACAGTCCGATGTGCGCCCACGGCACCGGCTTGCTGCCAGCCAGTTCCGACGCGGTGAGCAGCAAGGCCGAGGCGGCTGCAAACAGAAGGAAGCCGAACAGGTCGAAGCGGTTCGCATGTTCCAGGCGGTAATCGGGCATGTCGCGCCGGTTCATCCACACGCCGGCGATCGCCACCGGCACGTTGATCAGGAAGATCAGCCGCCACGAGGTGAACTCGACCAGCGCGCCGCCGAGCAGCGGCCCAAGCACCGAGCCGAGCAGGCCGAACGTGGCCACCGTGCTCATCGCGCGCACGAACTCGCGCTTGGCGATACTGCGCACCAGCACGTAGCGGCCTACGGGCATCAGCGAGGCACCGCCGATGCCTTGCAGTACCCGCGCGGCGACCAGCTCCGGCAAGGTCTGCGCAATGCCGCACAGCAGCGATCCCGCGCCGAACACGATGATCGCGACGCCGAAGACCCGGCGCGTGCCCAGGCGGTCGCACAGCCACGGACTCGCCGGAATAAGAATCGCCAGGGTCAGCACATAACTGGTCAGCGCTGTTCGCATACCCAGTGGAGTGACGTGCAAAGCCTCGGCCATGGCCGGTACCGCGGTGTTGACCACAGTGGAGTCCAGCGCTTGCATGAAGAAGGAGGCGGCGACCAGCCACAGCAGGCCACGATAGCGTTCGCGCGTTGATACCTCAGGCAGGATGGCTGAAACCGTCGCTGGCATGGAGGCAGCGGAGGCGGCAGCGTGAGGATCCGCGGCGGCTTGGGGAGGCATGTCGCGCCATGATACCTGTTGTGACAGTTTGATTTTCTTCGTTGGCTTGCGCTGAGTCAGACTAATTTCATCTGTGGGTCGTGGCTACCAGCATGTTTCCATATCCTCATCAAAGGTATTAAAGCGTTGTTTGGGCGTCTGCACATTACTGCGACTGTGTGTTTCAAAGCGTTGCGTGCAGAGCCTGCCCGGAGCGGTCGGTCATTTCCTCCACCGCAGGCCGTGCCAGGACGGCTATCGTTCACCGGTGTCGTTAAACTGCGGCAAGATCCCAGGAGACCCGCATGACCGAACGTCCGGCCCCTGCCCAAGCTGTGGCTCACGCCGCCGCACTACGGGCGCAGATCGAGCAGGCCAACTACCGCTATCACGTACTCGACGATCCGGAGATTCCCGATGCCGATTACGACCGTCTGATGCGCGAGCTGGAAGCGCTGGAAGCGGAATATCCGACACTCGCCTCTGGCGATTCACCGACGCGCAAGGTGGGTGCACGAGCGCAGGGCGGTTTTGCCGAAGTGCGTCATCTGCTACCCATGCTGTCGCTGGGCAATGCGTTTGAGCAGGAGGGCGAAGGCGAGCGCGAACGCTTCCGCGAAGTGGCCGAGTTCGAGCGACGCATCGAACAGACGCTGGATCGACGCGAGCCCGTATTCTCGGTGGAGCCGAAACTCGATGGCCTGGCGATCAGCCTGCGCTACGAGCAGGGTGTATTCGTGCAGGGCGCCACGCGCGGCGACGGAGAAACCGGCGAGGATGTGACCGCGAACCTGCGCACGGTGCGCGCCATTCCATTGAAGCTGCGTGGCGAAGGCTGGCCCACAGTGCTCGAAGTGCGCGGTGAGGTGATCATGCTGCGCAAGGATTTCGAGTCGTTCAATGCCTATGCCCGTGCGCATGATGAGAAGCCGCTGGCGAATCCGCGCAACGGCGCGGCCGGTTCATTGCGCCAGCTCGACCCGGCGATCACGGCGAAGCGCCGACTGAGTTTTTTCGCCTATGCGATCGGCGCAGTCGAAGGCGGCACGCTGCCGCAGACGCATTCGCAGACATTGCTGAAGCTGCGCGAGTGGGGCTTTCCGGTATCGCCGGAAGTCGATGTTGCCCGGGGGTTCGATGGCTTGATCGCCTACTTCCGTCGCATCGGAAAGAAGCGCGACAGCCTGCCGTACGACATCGACGGCGTCGTCTACAAGCTGGACGACTACGCCGGCCAGCGCGAGATGGGTTTCGTCTCGCGCGCGCCGCGCTGGGCGATCGCGCACAAGTTTCCGGCGCAGGAGCAGACTACGCGCCTGCTCGACATCGAAATCCAGATTGGCCGGACGGGTGCAGCGACACCGCGCGCGCGAATGGAGCCAGTGCAAGTGGCTGGCGTGACGGTGACCTACGCCACCTTGCACAACGCCGACCAGATCGCACGGCTGGATGTCCGCGTGGGCGATACGGTCATCGTGCGCCGCGCCGGTGATGTGATTCCGGAAGTGGTGCGGGTGATCGAGGACCAGCGCCCGGCTGGAACAGTGCCTTGGGCAATGCCGACGCACTGTCCCATCTGCAACTCAGCACTGATCCGCGAAGAGGGCGCAGCGGCTTGGCGCTGTTCCGGCGGGCTGATTTGTGCCGCGCAACGCAAGGAGGCGCTGATCCATTTCGCCTCGCGGCGTGCGATGGATATCGAGGGCCTCGGCGAGCGCTTCGCCGAAGCACTGGTGGAACTCGACATCGTGCACACACCAGCCGATCTGTATGGATTGAGCGTGGACGATTTCGTCGACATGAAACGGCGCATCGACGAGCGGGATGGGACCACGCCGGAGACGGTAAAGGCCGGCAAGGTGGCGACCAAGTGGGCCGAGAACCTGGTCGCGGGCATCGAGGCCAGTCGCCACACCACGTTGGCACGTTTCCTGTTCGCGCTCGGCATCATGCATATCGGCGAGAGCACGGCGAAGACGCTGGCGAGCTGGCTGGGGCGGCTTGAATTCGTGCGCAGCATGCCGGCACCGGTGTTGCGCGTGCTGCCGGATATCGGCGATGAAGTGGCGTCCTCGATCGCCAGCTTCTTCGCACAGCAAGGCAATCAGCAGGTGGTCGACGCGCTGCTTGATGCCGGCATTGTGCTCAGTGACGAGGCCGAGCCAACTCCGCTGTTGCGCGATCGGCTGAACCTCGGTGTGTTGCTGGATCAGGCGGGGATCAGCAAGCTCGGCCCCAAGAGCACGCGCCTGCTCGTCGAGCATTTTCCGACGCTGGACCGGTTGCTGACTGGCGGTACCGCCCACTGGATTACCGCCGGACTGCCTCAAGCGGCCGCATCGAGCCTGCAGGAGTTTCTCGCCGATCCGGTCGCGCTTGCCGAACTGCGCGATACTGAGGCAGCGATGAAACAGCTGCTGTCCGCCATTCCAGCCACGGCGGCGGCGGGCAACGCGCCGCTTGACGGGCAGACCTTTGTGCTCACCGGTACGCTGGCTTCGCTCAGTCGTGACGACGCGAAAGCACGGCTGGAAGCGCTGGGGGCGAAGGTATCCGGTTCGGTATCGAAGAAGACCAACTTCGTGGTCGCCGGCGAAGCAGCCGGCTCCAAGCTCGACAAGGCGCAGGAACTGGGTGTGACAATATGGGATGAAGCGCAGCTGCTGGCTTTGCTGGCAGGGCACGAGGGGGCAACATGATGCATGAAATGTCACGGGTCGCAATGCTGCAATTGCGCGCGCGACTGTATGCGTTGATCCGCCTGTTCTTCCTCGAGCGCCATGTGCTGGAAGTCGAAACGCCGATCCTGTCCGCCGCCGGCAATACTGATCCAAACATCGAGAGCTTCAGTACGACCTTCAGCGGGCATGTCGATGCCGGTGCGCGCGAACGCTGGTTGCGCACCTCGCCGGAGTTTCCACTCAAGCGCCTGCTCGCTGCCGGGGTCGGCGACTGCTACGAGCTGGGCCGGGTGTTCCGCAACGGCGAGGCCGGTGGACGACATAATCCCGAATTCAGCATGCTGGAGTGGTATCGGGTTGGTTGGTGTCATCGCCGGCTGATGGAGGAAACCATCGCATTGATCGAGGCGGCGCTGGCGATGGTCGGGCGACGGGCCGAGGTGCTGATCGAGAGTTACCGGCAACTGTTCCTGGATGAACTCGGCATCGACCCGCTGCATGCGCCGATCGACGAACTGCGTGAGCCGCTGGCGGAGTACAACATCGGCCCGGATGGCCTGGGGCGCGATGACTGGCTCGACCTGTTGATCACACACAAGCTGCAGCCGGCGTTTCCGCGCGACCGCATCACGGTGATCCACGACTATCCGGCCACACAGTGCGCACTGGCCCGTATCCGACCGGGCGAAACGCCGCTGGCCGAGCGCTTCGAGCTGTACCTTGGAAGCCATGAGGTGGCCAACGGTTATCACGAATTGAACGATGCAGCGGAGCAGCGCGGACGCTTCGAGCGTGACAACGCAGTGCGTCGTAGCCGTGGCCTGCGTGAGATCCCCATCGACGAATCATTGCTCAAGGTGCTCGACGCAATGCCCGATTGCGCCGGCGTCGCGCTCGGTGTGGAGCGTCTGCTGATGTGCCTGGGTGGCACTGACGCTATTGCCGACGTGCTCGCGTTTCCGTTCGCCAGTGCATGAAGCACGGCACGCGGTCCGGTAGGCCGCGTGCCGTGTGATCCGGACGCGTTAGCTCAGATCACCCTTGATGTCCGGCTGCGTGGGTTGATCGCTCCACAGGAAGCGGTAGATCAGGCCGCCGAGGATGCCGCCGATAATCGGCATCACCCAGAAGAACCACAGCTGCTCGATGGCCCAGCTACCCTGGAACAGGGCCACCGCGGTAGAGCGTGCCGGGTTCACCGAGGTGTTGGTGACCGGGATACTGATGAGGTGGATCAGGGTCAGTGCGAGGCCTATCGCGATACCGGCGAAACCCACCGGCGCACTCTTGTGCGTCGCACCCATGATGATGAAGATGAAGAAGCCGGTCATCACCAGCTCGCACAGTGCAGCGGCGCCCATCGAGTATCCGCCCGGCGAATGTGCGCCATAGCCGTTCGAGGCGAAGCCGCTGGCGGTGGCATCAAAGCCGGGTTTGCCCGAGGCGATCGTGTACAACACCAGGCCGGCGACGAGGCCGCCAACCACCTGCGCAATGATGTACGGGATCACTTCCCTCAACGGAAACCGGCCACCAGCCGCGAGGCCGCAGGTGACTGCCGGGTTGATGTGACAGCCGGAAATGTGGCCGATGGCGTAGCACATGGTCAACAGGGTCAGGCCGAAGGCCAGCGCGACACCGGCGAAGCCGATGCCAAGCCCGGGAAAGGCCGCCGCCAGCACCGCGCTGCCGCAGCCACCCATGACCAGCCAGAACGTGCCGAAGAATTCGGCGGCCAAGCGTTTGCTCATGCTCATCAGGAAACTCCTTGTCGGTTGAATGCAGGCGCACGCGCTGTCACCACGAGCGCTACTCGTCACAACATGCGAAGACGTTTTCCCCAGAACCTCACACCCAGAACCCCGGGGCGCTGCAACGCATGTCGATGGACGTGCGATGCCACCCCCGACACCCGGTATCCCTGCCGGACGCGCGCAGCATATAGCGATGTCAGGCCTGGTACGAGTGTTGTTCCCGGATCGACCCGACTGGCATGGTGATGCGCTATGTTGCGCGGGTCCTTGCCCGTGCGGCCCGTGGAACCACCGATGACTGATACCGCTATTTCGCCCTTGTCGAATGCCTCCGCACCTTCGCGTGCACTCGACCGCCGTGATCTGCGCACGTTGAGCCTCTCGGCCCTTGGTGGTGCGCTGGAGTTCTACGATTTCGTGGTGTTCGTGTTCTTTGCGATTCCGCTCAGCCACCTGTTCTTTCCGAAGGACACAGCTTCATGGCTGGCCCAGCTGCAGGTGTACGGCATTTTTGCCGCGGGGTATTTGGCACGGCCGTTGGGTGGCATCGTGATGGCGCATTACGGCGACAAGCTGGGACGCAAGAGGATGTTCACCCTCAGCGTGTTCCTGATGGCCGTACCAACGCTTTGCATCGGCCTGCTCCCGGTGTATGCACAGGCCGGCATGTTGGCGCCCTTGCTGCTTTTGCTGTTGCGCGTGGTGCAGGGCATTGCGGTGGGTGGCGAGGTACCGGGCGCGTGGGTATTCGTGGCCGAGCATGTACCGGCGCAGCGGATTGGCTTCGCCTGCGCCAGCCTTACCTCGGGTCTCACCGTGGGCATCCTGATCGGCTCGCTGGTGGCGACAACGATCAACCACCGGATGACACCGGCCGAGGTACTCGGCTGGGGCTGGCGATTGCCGTTCCTGGTCGGTGGCGTGTTCGGTTTCTTCGCGGTGTGGCTGCGCCAGTGGCTCAGCGAGACGCCGGTGTTCGAGGCGATGCATGCGCGCCGCGAACTGGCGGCGGGACTGCCATTGCGACAGGTGTTCGAGCGGCATCTGCCGAGCGTGCTGCTGTCGATGCTGGTGACCTGGATGCTCACCGCCGCGATCGTGGTGATGATCCTGATGACGCCGTCGCTGGTGCAGTCGGTGTTCCACATCGAGCCGGAACGCGCCTTCCTCGGCAACAACGTGGCCTCGTTCGCGCTGGCGCTGGGCTGCCTGTGCTACGGCTGGCTGGCCGATCGCATCGGTTATCCGCGAGCACTGCTGTTCGGGGCGATCGGCTTGCTGGTTTGCAGCTATGCGCTGTACCTGGACTTGCAGGCCGGTGCTGCGCATTTCGTCGCCTTGTATGCGCTGGCCGGTTTCAGCGTCGGCGTGGTCGGCGTGGTGCCGGCGTTGATGGTGGTGGCGTTTCCGCCGGCGGTGCGTTTTTCCGGCCTGTCGTTCTCGTACAACATTGCCTACGCGGTATTCGGCGGACTCACGCCACCGCTGATCGGCTTGCTGGTGAAACGATTCGGTGTGCTGGCACCAGCGCATTACGTGGCATTTACCGCGTTGGTCGGGATCGCTGTCGCGGTCTGGTCGATGGCCGCGCAGCGCACTGGGCAAAACGTGTCGCGGGCCGAGGGTTAGAACTCCAGCTCCTGCGCGGCGCACAGGTAGTCGATCATCGGCGTGACGCGCTTGAACGTTGCCACGATCCACGGCAACAGTTCGCCCGAGCAGGCGAGCGCATCGTCGAAGTTCTCGCCGACCGCAAAATCCTTGCGTTTCAGGTCCTCGATCAGCTCGTGCGCCGGATCGAAGCCGCGCGGCGGACGGCTCAGCGACTCGCCCCAGAACGTAAGGTGCTCGCGGAATGGCTTGCTTTGTGTGGCACGTTTCCACGCGGCCGGGTTGTCGGCGATGAACGCACGGATGTGTTTCAGCGCGTCCGGCTCCGGATGCCACATGCCCCCGCCGGCGAAGCAGTCGCCGGGCTGGAGATGTATGTAGAACGACGGTGCCGGGATCTCGTGCCGGCGTTCGTGGAAGAAGCGCGAACCCTGCCACGGCTTGTACGGCAGCTTGTTGTTGGAAAAACGCGTGTCGCGATAGATGCGATACAGCGAGCCGCCGTTCTTGCGCGGGTCGGCGCGGTAATGCGGGCTGATCTTCGCCAGCGGCGCCTGCAGGTCGGTGATCAGCTGCAGGAACGGCTCGCGCACGTGGCGCTCGTAATCGCCCTTGTGCTCGGTGAACCATTCGCGACTGTTGTTCTTGTCGAGTGCGCGCAGGAAACGGAAGGTGGCGGGAGTGAAATAGATCTGGGACATGGCGGGTCGATGGATGGGAGTGAGGGGGTCAGACGTTGTCGATGCCGGCCGCGAGCTGTTCGCCCCAGGCCTGCAGCTGGTCGAGCAGGGCCAGTTTGCCCTGCGCCTGTGGATCGTTGCGTAGCTCTGCCAGATGCGTGAAGTAATCATCCAGGGTGAGGCCGGTCAGTGCGGTGTGCCGGGTCAATCGCGCCTGCCGGAAATTTTCCCAGCGTGCGTGTTCGTCAGGATCCAGTGTCTCGGGCCAGTTGCGTGCGCGGTAACGGAACAAGAGCTCCGGATAACGTGGATCGCGGAACGGGAAGGTACGTTTGCCCAGTTCCGCGGCTGGCGTGGCACGCACCTGGGCAAGTAATTTCTTGTCGGCATCGGGCAGGAAACCACCGCCATATAGCGCCAGCTCGGGATCCTCCGGTGGTGGCAGTTCGGCGGCACGCTGGAATACCCGGCGCAATTTTTCCGCCAGCCCGTCCACGGCACGCAGGGTGTTGCGGTGCGCCTTGCAACGGTCGAGATCCAGTTGCAGGCGCGACAGGTCCACGCCCTGCAGCACCGACAACGGCGCCAGCGCCGGTGCGTGATTTGCGCGCACCGTACGCAGCGGAATGCGTTCGACACCCTCGGGCAGATCGGCGCGCGCGGTGAAGATACGGTCGGCAATCTCGTCCTCGTCCAGCGCCAGCCATTCGGTCGGATCGGTAGCGAGGTCGTACACGATCACTTCGCCGGCACGGCTCGGATGCGCTGCCAGCGGTGTGATCACGGCCAGGCAATGCCGGCTGGCCGGATAACGCGAGGACACATGCACCACCGGCGTCATGTTCACCACGTCGAGCAGCTCGAACACCTTCTGCTTGCGGCGCAAGCCGTAATACCAGTCCCACAGCCGCGGCTGGCGCACGCGTATCAGTCGGGCCAGGTCGATCAGCGCATACACGTCCGACAAGGCATCGTGGGCGCGGTCCTGCTTGAGCTGGTTGGCGCTGGCCAGGTGTTCCAGCTTGAAGCTGGGCGTGCCGTCCTCGCGCGTCGGCCAGACGATGCCTTCCGGCCGCAGCGCCTGGCACAGGCGCACCAGGTCGATCAGGTCCCAGCGTGAATTGCCGTTCTCCCATTCACGACCGTACGGCTCGTAGAAGTTTCGGTACAACATCTGCCGGGTGAACTCGTCGTCGAAGCGCAGCGAGTTGTAGCCCACGCCGCAGGTGCCGGGCTGGGACAGTTGTTCGTGCACGCGGGCGGCGAAATCGGCCTCGTTGACGCCTTCGCGCTCGGCCTGTTGCGGGGTGATGCCGGTGATCAGGCAGGCATCCGGATGTGGCGGCATCTCCAGTGGCGGCTTGCCGTAGAACATCACCGGCTCACCGATGATTTCCAATTCCAGCGTGGTGCGGATGCCGGCGAACTGCAGCGGCCGGTCGCGTCGCGGGTCGGCACCGGAGGTCTCGTAGTCGTGCCAGAAGAAGGTCTGCATACCGCCGATGATCGCATGGTCCAAAGTCGAAGCGGCAAGACTGATAAACTCCTGTCCACAAGGAGATTCCATGAGCCAACCCAACGAAGAGAACCTGATCTGGATCGATCTGGAGATGACTGGCCTCGATACCGACAACGACTCGATCCTGGAGATCGCCACGGTGGTCACCGACAAGGACCTGAACGTGCTGGCCGAAGGCCCGGTATTCGCGATGCGTCATGAGATCGACCGGCTGGAGTCGATGGACAGCTGGAATACCAACCAGCATCACAAGTCGGGTCTCTGGCGGCAGGTGCTGATCTCGGAAACCGATCATGCGATGGCCGAGCAGGCCACGGTCGATTTTCTGCGCGCGTGGGTGCCGCCGGGCAAGTCGCCGATGTGCGGCAACTCGATCTGCCAGGACCGGCGCTTCATGCACCGCCAGATGCCGCGGCTGGAGCGTTACTTCCATTACCGCAACCTGGATGTTTCGACGATCAAGGAGCTGGCCCGGCGCTGGGCGCCGAATATCGCCAAGAGTTTCGGCAAGGAGTCGGCGCATACGGCGTTGTCGGATATCCGTGATTCCATCGAGGAACTGCGCCATTACCGCCGCTACATGGGCGAGTTGGGTGGTTTAACCGGGACCTGAGTCTGCCGTGCCGATGTGGAAAGCTGGATCAGTTGAGGAGTGAGTATGTCGATCGATCTGTTTGCGCCGGTACTGGATTGCGCCGGACGCCCACTGCGGCTCGATCGCCCACGCGTGGTCGGCATCCTCAATCTCACGCCGGACTCGTTCTCCGACGGCGGTATGCATGACACTGTGGAAGCCGCCGTGGCGCATGGCCTGCGCATGGTGGAAGAGGGCGCCGACATGCTTGACGTCGGCGGCGAATCCACCCGTCCAGGTGCGGCTGATGTTTCCATCGAAGAAGAGCTGCGCCGGGTGCTCCCGGTCATCGAACAACTGATCGCGCGTACCACGCTGCCGATCGCGATCGATACCTCCAAGCCGGAAGTGATGCGTGCGGCGGTGGCTGCTGGCGCCGGCATGATCAATGACGTGTATGCCTTGCGCCGCGACGGCGCGATGGATGCCGTCGCCGAACTCGGCGTGCCGGTATGCCTGATGCACATGCAGGGCGAGCCGCGCAGCATGCAGGCCGAGCCGCATTACGACGACGTGGTCGGTGAGGTGCACCGGTTCCTCACGGACCGGCTTTTCGCCTGCGAACTGGCAGGCATCGACCGGCGCAAAGTGATGGTTGACGTCGGTTTTGGTTTCGGCAAGACGCTGGAACACAACGTGGCACTACTGTGCGCGCTGGATCGCTTCGCCAATCTGGGCAGCGGTGTATATGCCGGGCTGTCGCGCAAGTCGATGATCGGCACACTCACCGGCAAGGTCGATCCAGTTGAGCGCGCTGCCGGCTCGACCGCTGCCGCGCTGATCGCGGTTCAGCGTGGCGCACACATGGTGCGTGTACATGATGTGGCTGCCACGGTGGATGCGCTGGCCGTATGGCAGGCGGTACATGCGGTCGATGTGGTGCCGAAGCGCGACGAAAAAACCGCTGCGCCGCGCTGGCCGGACGACGATTGAGCGCTTTGCTGCGGGATCCGGTGCAGCACTATCCTGCGTCACGGGGACAGACAATCTTTCAGGACAGCAACACACGATGAATCAACGCAAGTATTTCGGCACGGACGGTATTCGCGGCATGGTCGGGCAATGGCCGATCAGCGCGGACTTCATGCTGCGCCTGGGCCGCGCCGTAGGCAGCGTGCTGGCGCGCGAGGGCAAGGATCGTCCGCTGGTGCTGATCGGCAAGGACACCCGCATCTCCGGCTACATGTTCGAGTCGGCACTGGAATCAGGTCTGGTCGCTGCCGGCGCCGATGTGGGCTTGCTCGGACCGATGCCGACGCCGGCGGTGGCCTTCCTGACCCGTTCGATGCGTGCCAGCGCCGGCATCGTCATCAGTGCCTCACACAATCCGTACCATGACAACGGCATCAAGTTTTTCTCTGCCGGCGGCGAGAAGCTATCTGACGAAGTCGAGCTGGCGATCGAACGGGAAGTCGATGCCGACTTCGCCACGGTAGCCTCCGAGCGGCTGGGCAGGGCGACCCGCATCAGCGATGCCGTAGCGCGCTATGCCGAGTTCTGCAAGGCGACAGTCGCAGAGGATTTCAGCCTGCGCGGGCTGAAGCTGGTACTGGACTGTGCCCATGGCGCGACCTACCAGGTGGCGCCGAAAGTGTTTGCCGAACTGGGCGCCGAGGTCATCGCGATTGGCGACAAGCCGGACGGTTTCAACATCAATCGTGAGTCTGGCTCCACCCATCCACAGGCGCTGAAGCAGGCCGTGCTGGCGCATGGCGCCGATCTCGGTATTGCGTTCGATGGCGATGGTGACCGGCTGGTGCTGGTTGATCGGCATGGCGTATTGGCCGACGGTGACGACATCCTCTACGTGCTGGCGCTCAGCTGGCACGCGCGCGGCCTGCTTGAGGGGCCCGTCGTTGGTACTCTCATGAGCAACTACGGCCTGCAGCTGGCCCTGGCGGAACTCGACGTGTCGCTGATTCGCGCCAACGTGGGCGATCGCTACGTGATGCAGCAGCTGAGGCAGCACGGTGGCGTTCTGGGTGGTGAGACTTCGGGCCATATTCTGTGCCTGGATCGCGCCACTACGGGTGACGGTATCGTCGCTGCGCTGGCGGTGCTGGAGGCGCTGGCACTGTCCGGCCAGGATCTGGCTACGGCCCGTCGGGGCCTGAAGAAATTGCCACAGGTCATGCTCAACGTACGCGCCATCGGTGCGCGCGAGGCACTGGTCAGCAGCGAGGTGCAGCAGTCGCTGGCCGAGGTGGAGCAGACCCTGCGCGGTCGCGGCCGGGTGGTGTTGCGCGCTTCGGGCACCGAACCGCTGGTGCGCGTCACCATCGAGGCTGCCGATGCCGCAGAAGTGCAGCAGTTGGCAGAGAAGCTGGCTGGGATTGTAAAATCCGTAGCCGAACGCTCGTGAACCTGTAGTTGTACTGGGTCGCCATGGATAGGCCCGACGTGCACCGCCCCTGCGGTGGCGGATGAATTGACCGCACGGCCAACCTAGTGGACTACAGTCATGAAAAATGTTCCTACTCTCGATATCCGTCGTTACGACACTGACCGCGGCGCCTTCGTCGGTGAACTGGGCGCGGCGTATCGCGAATTCGGTTTCTGCTGCATCAGCGGGCATGGCATTTCGCGCGAGCTGATCGACGGTTCGTACGATGTCTTCCAGCGCTTCTTCGCGCTGCCGACCGACATCAAGATGAAGTACCACATCGCCGGCAGCGGCGGTGCGCGCGGCTATACGCCGCTCAAGGTGGAGACCGCCAAGGACAGCCAGTACGCTGATCTGAAGGAGTTCTGGCATATCGGTCGCGAGATCCCGCGCGATTCGAAGTTCGCCGACGTGATGCCGCCGAACCTCTGGCCTGCCGAAGTGCCGGATTTCAAGCAGTACGGCTACGGCCTGTACGAAGCGCTGGACCAGCTCGGCACGCGGGTGCTACGCGCACTGGCGCTGCATATCGATCAGCCGGAAAACTTCTTCGAGGACAAGACCGACGTCGGCAACTCGATCCTGCGCCCGATCCATTACCCGCCGATCACCCAGGACAACATTCCCAACGTGCGCGCCGGCGCGCATGAGGACATCAACTTCATCACCTTGCTGGTCGGTGCCAGCGCCGAGGGACTGGAAGTGTTGAGCGATGGCGAGTGGCTGCCGATCACCACCGAAGGTGATGCGATCGTGGTCAACATCGGCGACATGCTGCAGCGCTTGAGCAACCACGTGTATCCGTCCACTTCGCACCGGGTGGTCAATCCGCAGAACGAGAACGCACGCAAGCCGCGTTATTCGGTGCCGTTCTTCCTGCATCCGAATCCGGACGTGGTGCTGGATCCGCTCGATTCGTGCATCACGCCGGACAACCCGCGCCGCTACGACACCTCGATCAGCTCGCACGAGTATTTGATGCAGCGGTTGCGCGAGATCAAGCTGATCTGAACGCAGGGCGCTATCGGATCGACAGCCTATGCATCGGCATTCCGGTAGCGCTTCGACTCCCGTGCGGATAGCCACGTGGCCAGCCGATCCGGCATCAGTTGCACGATGGCCTTGATGGTCCGGTTGACGCGGCCAGGGATATACACGGCCTGGCCGCGTTCAACCGCCTCAATGCCCTGGCGCACCACTTCTTCCGCGCTGAGCCACATGAAGCCCGGCATCTGATTCATCTTGTCGCGGGTGCCGGTGACGTCATGGAACTCTGACCAGGTGAAGCCCGGGCACAGTGCGCAGACGTTCACTCCAGCCCCATGATTCTCCAAAGCCAACGATTGCGAGAACTTGATCAGGTATGCCTTGGACGCGGCGTATAACGTGTGTCCCGCAGGGCCGGGAACATGTCCCGCCAGCGAGGCGACATTGATGACACGGCCATAGCCGCGTTCGCGCATGCCGGGCAGCAGCCGCCAGACCAGTTCCGTGGGAGCGGTCAACAGCACCTGCAGGAAGTCCGCATGGGTTTTCCAGTCGTTAGCCAGGAACGAGCCGGGCACGCCGTAGCCAGCGTTGTTGATGAGCCAGTCCACCTGCAGGCCGCGCTGCTGCAGAGCATCGCACAAGGCCTGTGGGGCGCCCGGGTCAGCGAGGTCGTTTGGCAGCACGGTCACGGAGATGCCGTGCTTTTCACGCAGTTCACCAGCGAGGGCCTCCAGTCGATCAACCCGTCGCGCGGTGAGTACCAGATCGTGGTCTAGTGTTGCCAGTTGCCGGGCAAATGCCGCGCCGATACCGGCAGAGGCCCCGGTGATCAGGCTGAGTGGGCGGGTAGGCGACATGGTCATTCCTGCATGTGAATGAGCATTCTTGACCGGGCGGCCACGTCGGCGCCAGTTGTTCCGCATGTTTGCCGATACCCCAGCCCATCAGTAAGCTTGCGGCCTGATCGCAACGGAAGCAGACCATGCGCAAGAAGCTTGTCGCCGGTAACTGGAAAATGCACGGCAGTCGTTCAATGGCCACGGCCCTGGTGAACGAGGTTGCCACTGCCAAGCCGGCGTCCATCGATGTGGCCGTGTTTCCGCCGTTTCCGTATCTCGCCGAACTGTCCTGGCAGCACGCCAAATCCGGATTGGGTATTGGCGCGCAGGACGTCAGCGAGCATGAGGGGCAGGGTGCCTTCACCGGTGAGGTTTCCGCCGCGATGCTTGCGGATATCGGCGCGCAATGGGCGTTGGTCGGCCATTCCGAGCGCCGTCAGTACCACGGCGAGAGCGATGAGCTGGTTGCGCGCAAGTTCGCCGCCGCGCGTGCCGGTGGCCTTACGCCGATCCTTTGTGTCGGCGAAACGCTGGAACAACGCGAGGCTGGCCAGACCGAGGCGGTCATCGCTCGTCAGTTGCACGCCGTACTGGCGCTCAACGGTATCGCCAGCTTTGATACGGCGGTCATTGCCTATGAGCCGATCTGGGCGATCGGCACCGGTCGCACCGCCACACCGAAGATGGCACAACAGGTCCATGCCTTCATTCGTAGCCAACTGGAAACGGAAGATGTTATGATTGCCCGGCTGACCCGACTGCTTTACGGCGGTAGCGTCAAGGCGGCCAATGCCGCGGAATTGTTCGCGCAGGCGGACGTGGACGGTGGACTGATCGGTGGGGCCTCGCTGGCCGCATCCGACTTCCTTGGAATCTGCGCCGCGGCGCATCAGGCGCTACAGGCTCAATAAATAATCATGTTCGTCATCTTCAGCGTGTTTTACATCCTGATCGCTGCGGCGATGATCGTGCTGATCCTTCTGCAGAACGGCGCGGGCGCCGATGCGGGCTCGGGTTTCGGCAGCGGTGCATCTGCCACGGTATTCGGTGCGCGTGGCTCGGCCACGTTCCTGACCAAGGCCACCGGCGTCCTGGCTTCGCTGTTTTTCCTGCTCAGCCTCGGCATGGGCATCTATCTGCACGCCAATGGCGCGCCGCATAGCAGCAAAGCCGATGATCTGGGTGTGATGGCTGGGCTTGCCAGCAAGCAGGCAGCCCAACCGACAACACCTGTCGCACCGGTAGGTTCGGAAGTGCCGACGGCTGTTCCTGCCGCTACCGGCAATGCCGTGCCAGCCGCACAACCTGCGACAACCCCCGCCCCGGCCAAGGGCGAGGTGCCGGCGGCCACAGAGCCGGCCAAGAAGCACTAAAAGCAACACACCTGCCCAGGTGGCGGAACTGGTAGACGCACTACCTTGAGGTGGTAGCGACGTAAGTCGTAGGGGTTCGAGTCCCCTCTTGGGCACCAATTGATGGTTTCGAACTGTCCAGAACAGTCCGAAACTGTCCAGAAATACAGATAACCCCGCGTAAATGCGGGGTTTTTTGTTTCTGATGTGTCCAGAGTTGTCTAAGGGTGTCCAAGGGGGTCTTGGGCTTTTGGGTAAGATTTTGGGTATGATTCTCTCATTCATACCCAAATTGGTCCCTCGATATGCCTCGCCTCGCAGCCCCCTTGGCTGAGCTTCAGATCCGTAAGGCCAAACCGGCCGATAAGGCGTACTTCCTACCGGATGGCAACGGGCTGGTGCTGTCAGTCAGTCCCGCCGGCCGCAAGTCATGGCTGGTGCGTTACCGCCTACCTGATGGTTCGCGTCCTGGGCCGGCCACCATTGGTCATTACCCGACCATGTCTCTGGCCGAAGCTCGCGCCAAAGCTGAGCAAGTACAGTGCGATGCCAAGCGGGGCAACACCACTGCAGGAATACGCAAGGCCCGGCAGGAGGTCGCCGCGGCCGAAGACGCGGAGCAAGAATCTGTAGCGCAGGCACAGACTGAGACCGAGCAAGCCTCCTTTCGTGCTGTTTCTGGCCGATGGATGGCCGAAAAGAAGCTAACTTGGGCCACAGAGACCTACCGCAAGGCTCAGCTGGTGATCGATTCGTACCTGGTTCCCAAGCTAGGCGACCTGGACATGCGCAAACTGGAAACGAGGGATGTCCGCCCAACGCTGGTGGATATGGCCAAGGACACCCCGCAACTGGCCCGTAAGGCGCGCCAATACGTCGGCAGCATTGTTGACCATGCCATAAACGAAAGGTTGCGGCCCGATGAAAGCAGGCTAAGGCTCGATCGTGTGCTGCCATCTTTCCGCACCGGTCACATGCCCGCCGTTACGGACAACGACAGCAAGCTAGGTGACGTCATGTGTGCCATCGACGCTTACCCAAACCGCGTTGTACGCGCGGCCCTTATATTAGCCGCGTTGACCGCGATGCGCTCTGGAGTGGTGGCCAGCGCCCGGTGGGAAGAAATCGACCTGGAAGCAGGGGAGTGGAGGATTCCTGGCATGAATCTGGATGGCACCAATCGGATGAAAACTGGACAGGACTTCAGTACCTCGTTGCCGAAGCAGGCGCTGGTCGTGTTGAAGGAGATGCATGAGCGGAACATGGGTGGCGAATACGTGTTCCCACCACAGGGGCGGCAGAATTCGATGCATCTCAGTCGGGATTCGCTGAGCATGGCACTGCGTGAGATGGGGTTCCAAGGCGAACACACCACGCATGGCTTCCGTGCTTCCTTGCGTACCCTAGGTCGTGAGCGGCTGGCCATCGATGTAGATGTCTTAGAGGCCCAGCTTGCCCATGCGCCTAAAGGTGAGGTCGATGCAGCGTATGCTCGTGTGAAGTTCCGCGAGAAGCGTCGCGAGGTAATGCAGGGATGGGCTGACTATCTGGACGGCCTGCGGATTGGCGGCAACGTAGTGGCGTTCAAGAGCCGCGCCGGCTAAGGGCGCCGCTTAAACGTGAGGCAGCATCCTCCTTCTGAAGCGGGTCATCAGATGGCATCGGCTCGAATGGGTGCGTGCTGGTCCATGTGATGCCCTCGAAACAACAAAATAGAGAAAGCCCAATAATGAAGAGCGTGCGCCCCGAAGGGGCGCACGCTCTTCATTATTGCTACATCAAATGGTCTTACCGTGATCACGGTAAGACTTGGTCGCTAGCCTTTTGCGACTTTCTTTCGAGCAGGTGTTTTAGTCGTCTTTTTGGGAGCCTTTGCAGTTGGGGCAGCCTTCGATGCGCCACCGATCAATAAGCTTTCTGCCGTCACGCCCCGTTTCCTGATGGCTGCAGCAAACCACAGTGGTTGCCGACCTCGACCAGACCAGGTCTCTGAAGGGTGCGAAGGGTTGCGGTACTTCGGTGCAACCGAGCCGATCCCTTTCTTGCTGGACGTTTTCTTGCCACCACGGGTTGGATAAACCTCTGCTAGGCTCAGGCCACTGAGCTTTAGCAGAGCATCAATCTTTTTTCGAACGTCTTGAATCATATTGCCGCGGGCTTCCTGCATCTGGGCGTTGGCGCCCGCGATGAGGGCTTGGAGTTCTTTCGGCGACAGTGACTTTAAATCGATTGCCATCAATTGTCCTTTCTGGGTTTAGAGCAAGGAATGCGGTATTCCAGTTTACAGGCTGTCACCACGCAGGAGCCCTTGTGGAATCCATGGAGTAACTCGACCGAGCAACGCGAGATCTAGAACAGATGTGCGAGATCTACGCAGAAACCTTCTCATCGCATCACGACAGCGACGGTTATGAGGATGACGTGGTTGACACGACAGTTTTGCTTCCAGATGATCGAGACACACTCCGGCACGCGGTTTGTGAAATGACAATCTTAGGGCGCCGGAAAGGGGGACTCTCTCCGCCAATGATTTGTCATAAGTTATTGAGTTAAAGCGACTTATCTGTGAGGCAGAGCGGCTGGTATGCCATTGGGTATGCCGGCCGTTGTTGTTTCTGGTTCTGTCTCGTTGAGCTTCGTTGGGCAGAATTTTTGCAGCTATATCAGTTTTTTTTGACAGAACGACACAGAAAGAACGCGCGCTCATCGGTGCGCGTTCTTTCTATTTCTATATCCGACGATACGTTTAGATGGTCGGACGCTCCGCATGGCGTCGATAGCTTGACAGGACCTGTGACAGGCTCTCATCCGCTATGGTTGTATCCACGGCAGTCCCGACCGCGCCTTTCGGCAGCACACCTTAAGGGTGAAATACCATGAGCGTACGGATGTAATACGAACTACAGCTGTTCACAAAGGGAGGACCTTGCTCAATCGACGCTCTCTAGTATCGTCGATGTCAGGTTGTTCATGAACGCAAGTGATGCAAGGTGGGCGCGCTTCATAATTAAAAAGTCCTTCCTTGGAGGGGCTTCTGGACGCGAGCTTTGCAATTCAACAGCCACACCGCCCAGCCGACTGCACACGCGCATCGGCAAACGTGGGCTCAACGCCGTACAAGTCGATCGGAGGGCTTCATACTTAAGCGTCGAAGCCGATGGCTCTCGGCAAGCATGAGCTGGAACCTCAGCGCGAGTGATTTGCGAGCGGCTTACTGAGAGTCGGCCGCACTGCACGAACATTTTTCTGCTGATCGCGAAAGGTCCAACTGCGTACGATCCCGAAGCGACCACCGAGCAAAGATTGGCGGCGACTCGTGGGAACTTTTACGGAAAAGGATGTTAGGGATGGTCACGAAGCTTGCGATGTTGAAAGCTGGATATAGCGCTTTATCCCAGACATTTAAAAAGTTCGTAGCTGGGAAATTCTATCGATATCGAGCTTCCAGAAGGGCGCTTAGGGGCGACGACATCGCGGGGCAGAGCAGCCTGCCTTATCTTGTCACCACCGAACTGACACGATTGTCCAAATCGCGCGACCTGCCTGGCGGATTTCCTTTCTACGCTTTCAGGAGCTGGTTGACTGGCGGTGGCAATGTCGAGCTGGTCGTTCGGGCATTGATAGCACGTGCCGGCGGCGACTCGGACTGGTCAACAATAGCCGTCGCTCAACTGGCTGAAGACTACGAAAAGGTCACGACAGGAACTCTTACACTAAGCCAAGCACAGATCGACTACCTAGTCTCGTATGTATACGGCCAATTGAAGGCCACAGAAGCCGGCCAAAAAGAGTTGGATTTGGCAATTGCCTCTAGGACCGCAGCTCGCGTTGAGGTGCTTCTGGGGCCACAGCGACTGCGGGAGAGTCCTTTCGATCGGAATCAACACGTCGAGGCAATTGAACACGCGGTTTCTACCTGCCTGCGGGAAAGAAATCTTTCTGCACCGGGTGTGATGGGGGCAAGCATCATAGATGCCGAGGCGGCACAGAGGCTTCTTCTCCTCACTAGATCAAGATTCTTTACCGGCTTCGATGCAGCCAATCAGGCGCGACGTCTTGCGACTGGAATCCTCGAGGGCGATCTCACCGGAGCCTCGAACCCCGTCAAGGTCGAGATATTGGCATGGTGCGCGCGCCTGCTCTCTAACGTTGATCGTCAGGCAGCAACTACGTGGCTGACTAAAGCCCTCGAATATGGCGATGACGTTGCGCTCCAGAGGGCGGGCGCGTTTGTGACAGCCTACGCGGGAGATCTGGCGGCCGCCTTGGGAATTCTGGCGCAGATGCAAGGGCCTCTGGCTAGATCGTCTGCATTTCTTATCGTCAACAGCCTTCAGGGGCCACAAGCCGCATTAACTTGGCTCGAGCAATCAGGTGTTTCTACAAATGACTTGGATTCAGACGGAAAGCTCATTGCACTCCACGTGCATCTTGGGCTCGCGCGCTGGGAAGAGGCCTTACGAATTGCCGAAGATCTTACTGAAGATGACTTCGTTCAAACTCCAACCCTGTTCTTTTCCGCGGCTGACGTTCACACAGTTCAGGCGATGCCGCCGGAACTCAGGGCGCCTGCGCTGGAGCAATTTCCTCTCTACGGCGATGACCTTCCATTGGCGGCTGACGACGTTGCCATGCGGCATAGGAACGTTGCGCTTGGTCTTCTCGGGAGAGCAGCCGACGCAGCGCTGAGCCTGGGGCTCCCGGAAGCTGCCGAATTTGCGCGTGACAAAGCTCTTTGGCTTGCCCTCAGAGACAATGAGCGAGCTGCAGAAGCTCGCTCCACCCTCGAACAGACCATGCGCAGCCGCTCGGCGTCGCTACGCCGGATAGCGTTGGCCCTGCAATTTGGCCTGAAACTAGATCCCATTGCCGTTGAGTACGAAATTGATCGTCAAACCGCTTTGAGCGGTGGGGCGTCTCCGGATGCGGCTATTGCAAGGTTCGCCTTCGCTCTGAGTTTGGGAGACCCCAAGAGCGTCGCGGACTACCTGGACAGATACCGGACTCAGTTGACTGAACATCTCATTTCCAGAGGCCTCGCATTCGTTGAGCTTGAGATGCTTGCTCTATCGGGCCAAACCCAAAGAGCCAAGGCACTTTTCGATGAACTGGTTGAACTTGGCCTTTCGAGTTCTGAGAGAAAGCGGCTAGAGCGGGTTCTCCTTGAAGCCGAAGGCACCGACCCCGTCGACCAAAGGCTCGCCGCCTACGAGTCAAGTGACAGCATTCTCGACCTGCGGAACCTTGTATCGGCGCTGAAAAGTCGAAAGGAGTGGGGGCGCCTCGTTACATACGCGCAGACTCTTTTTGATCTAACGCGCGACGTGTCTGATGCTGAGGGGTACGTAATGTCCCTGTACAGAACCGGCCGTCTCGATGACATCCAGGAGTTATTGGAGAGTTTTCCAACTCTACTTCAGCAATCTCAAGAGCTTCGGGGAATTAGGTGCTGGACGCTCTACTCTCTTGGAAAATTCTCACTCGCGTTGACGGCACTCGGACAGCTCACGAATACACGTGACCACTCAAGCTACCGCGCATTGGGCGTCAACATAGCAATTGCATCCGGAGACTGGGAATCGCTTCAGGTGTTTGTGGAAGGGGAATGGACGGCACGTAACGAGCGCGCCCCGAGGGACCTCCTTCGCGCCGCGCAACTAGCGCAAATGATCGGCTCGCAGAGAGCACAAGAGCTTGTTCTTGAAGCTGCCCGGAAAAGTGAAGGCGATGCAGCGGTGTTGCTAGGCTGCTATACGGTTGCGTGCGAATCGGGCTCAGAGAATTCAGGCGAAGTATCGGGATGGCTGCAAACTGCCGCAGCGGCCTCTGGTGACGACGGCCCTGTCCAGAGGGTGACTATTCAAGACCTTGTGGATCGTCAGCCAACCTGGAATCAGCACGCAACACGGGTCTCAGCGATGCTGGCTCAGGGCCAAGTTCCGATGTTCGCCGCAGCAAAATGGGTAAATAGCTCCCTGCTAAGTATGTTTCTAATGCCGGCGCTGACCAATCCCGGTCAGCCTGATGTCAGGAGGCGAGTGACTGTTTACGCGTTTAGCGGCGCGCGGGGAGAAGTCATGCTCAGCCCCAAGAGAGTCGCCATGGATGCGACTTCATTGTTGACCTCCCAGTTGCTTGAAATAACCCAAGCAGTCTTCGACCACTTCGATGAGATCGTGATTCCCCACACCACATTGGGATGGCTTTTTGCTGAGAAACGACGAATCAAGTTTCATCAGCCAAGCCGCGTGTCTTGCGCACACGAAGTGCGACGTCTTCTCGCCGACGGCAGCTTACGATCGTTCGAGTCCACAACCACGCCTCCCCTTGACCTTGTCGAACAACTCGGCGAAGACCTTGCCGCTATGTTTGCCCAAGCCTTGGCGGACGCGCTAGATGGGCAAGACGAAAGGCTAGTCGTTCGGCCAGCTCCGCTATGGAGAGTGGGTTCTTTCATGAGCGAAGAGGCGAACCTTGGGGGCTACGAAGGGCGCTACTGCAGTTGTTTGGATGTCGTCGAAAAGCTTGTTGAGAAGGCTGTCCTCACGGGGTCAGAGGCGGACATCTGCCGTGCATACCTGGCTCTGCACGAACGACCGTGGGAAGCGAGCGTGCACGTCAAGGATTCTGCCTTTCTTTACTTGGACGATGTCGCTGTCTCATACCTGCAGCACCTCAAACTATTGCCGAAACTGCATAGAGCTGGGCTTACTGCATTCATTTCTACAAGCCATTTAGCGGAGGTTGACGCTCTTATTGAATACGAAAGCCACGCTTCCAGCGCTTCGCTTGTCGTAGAGAACCTTCGTCTCCAGCTAAGAGCGGGGATAGAGGGGGGGAAAGTTCGAGTCGATCGTCGAATTGGTGAAGAGGAGAACGCCGAGGAGGATGAAATCCGTTCGCACCCGACCTTAGCGATTGCCAACCTCTCCATTGCCACGGACGCTATCGCGATTGATGATCGCTTACTAAATCAACATAGGGCGCTCGTCGGCAGCAGTGGAGAGCGGCCTGTGTTGACCACGGTGGACGTTCTGGGCATCTTGCATCGAGAAAAAGTCATAGCTGATGACCAGTATTTGGACAAGAAGGCTCGGCTGCGCCGCGCCGGCATGTGCCTCGTGCCGATCGATCAGTTCGAGCTCGATCGATGGCTATCCACGGCGATCGTCAACGATGGGAATTTGCTGGAATCGGCGGAACTCCGAGCAATCCGCGAGAGCGTTCTGCAGTTGAGGATGTCGGATATTTTGCAGTTGCCAGCAGAGATGCCTTGGTTGAATCGACTAGTTCAAGCCTCCGTAGGATGTCTGAGAAATCAGTGGTTCGAAGGCGTCGAAGTCGAGATCGCACGAGCTAAATCTGAATGGCTTCTTGAAATCATGGATATCCGCCGATGGGCCCACCGATTTGATGGCGCGAGTCCCAATGCGGTGTTCTGGTATCAGGAGCAACTTTCTGCCTTGATTAGGCTGGCTGCTCTGCAGGCTCCTGCAACGCGGAGAATTTATTGCGACTGGCTAGAGGAGCGCGTCCTTCGTCCGATGAGAGACGAAAATGCACCGCTATATGCGTCTCTCGTCTCACAAGCCGCTGAATGGGTGGGATTGGCGCTGAGACAAGTCGATCAGGTAGGGGGCATCGATGAAGCCTGAAACGTACCGAGCGCTGATGGTCGATGCGGCACTGCAGATGCTCCCTCCTCTGATATCACAGTCGCTGATTGACGATCGCAATTTTCAGGATCGTTTCGACGTGAAGACTTCAGCACGGATCAATATAGGTCCGGAAGGCTTGGCTTTCCAAAGGAGCTCGTTGTTTGACGGTATTCGCGCAGCCTTTGGATCTTCATCACATCGGAGCATCGTGACTGATGACACAGCCCGGGACTGGACTCTGACGATTGAGTCCATGGATGGGAAGCGATCTACTGTGTTGGAGTCGGGATCAGTGCGCTTCCGGCTGCAAGATTTCTGGGCTTTGTCTCCGGATCGGGAGTGGCGACTCCATGGATTTGAACTAGAAGCCAACACCTTCAACTTGGCTAGTGGTTCAAGACGACGATGGCTAGAGATTCTGGCGATAGGCCCCATAGACGACGACAACTTCAGCCGTCTTGATAGCGACCTGCGACTCACGCCGCTTCGCGTCGCCAGTGGCATTGCTGAGTCATTCAAATTTGGAGGAGTTGACGTTGAAGTACTTGTTCCCAGAGAACTTGGATACTTCGAACAACTGGTTGGGCTCTCCGCCGGTGACGGCAACTTGCAGTCCTACGCGAGCACCGAAATCAGAGTTCATGTTTCCGAACTTCTCTGTTGGTCTGAGTTAGATGGTTTGAAACAGGCGCTCCTCCTTTCTTCACATTCGCTGCTGACTTCTGCCGTTGACCCGCAGGCTATTTCAACGAATGCGCTGGAAGTTGTATTCGCCTGGGCCGCAAATGACGGAGATTTGATCTCGAAGCTAGGCACCATTGAGCTGGGGTTGACCCTGCTGGACAAGATGCCGCAGCTCGCATCGAGCTTAGAGCAAATGGTTGATGACATAAGGACGGATGATCCTGAGGACGAGGGCGGTCGGTTTTCACTTCTCTCTTCGCTGACGATCCTGGCCTGCGGTCAAATGGCCCGGACGCAGGTCTTGCGTGGCAAGCGGCCCTTCTGGGCCCGTCTCGCCGCAATAGCTCAGGCGTCGGTGGTAGAGAGAGAAGCTGTCGCTGTTGGGACAGACAGAGCCAAGTTTGCGAACTGGACCCAAGGCTGCGGTCGTGGACATTACTTTTATTTGCAAGGACTTGTCGACCTGAGACGTGAGCCACGGTGGTTACCGGATTTTGCGTCACCAAGCCAGCTGAAGGCGGAGTTCATAGGTCGCATCGCGAAATCTGCAGCGGACAATGAAGGAAAGATTCAGTCGCCTAGCTTGCGCAAACTGCTATTTGATGAGGGATTGGATGGCATTCAGTCGCTCATGACGTTCCCGTTTCCGTACCTACCTGGCCCCCTCGAGGGAGGTGAGGAGTCAATGACGGCGATGCCCGCAGAGTTTCTGGCGAAAATTGAGGATGAGCTGGCAGCAGAAATTCTCCACCCAAGCTCCTTTGCAGGTCTGGTCAACTGCGCGCTGATTTTCCGCATAACCGCCGACCACGCGCGCTTGGCCGCAACGGCGATTCGTAGGGTCAAATACCAGCTGCGAAAAATTGACACAGCCGAACAGATGTTTGCCCTCATAAGTGGCCTGGCAACCGTATCTGCCGTGACGCGCAGTGAGGAGCTCGCAAATGAGATCAGGATTCTTAGCCGTGTTGCGCGAAGACGTCGGCCTACAGAGATAACAGCGGAAGACGAGCTCAAGATTGCTCTCGTTGCTGCCGCATCTCGGGAAAACCTTGAGAGTTGGGCAAAATTCGCCGGCGATTGGCTGACCGAACTCGCTTTCGATGTTTTGGATCCGGATGACGCGGGGCGCTTACTTGCAAATATCCGCTGTTTGGTCGATCTCGAGCCCGCACTTGCCATCTCGTGTGCAAAAGCCGACGCAGCATTGTCGTCACTTTTCCGCTAGCACAGCACTTCCACGTTACTCACTTCGCGTGGATGGCCCAACCGGCCTAGCGGGAAAAGTTCCCGCGATCCGGCCGCACCAGGCCGCATACGCGTCATCCTCAGCCGGCTTTGCTGAAGAAAGCATGTCAAACAACTCGTCGTTATCAGGATATACCGCGACCATGAGAGGTAGCAGCCGCGCGGAATAGCTCCCAGCGCGCTGCAGTTCGCGCATGCGCTGCACCGCGGGCCGCTCGAATTCATTGAGGATGGGCGAGCGAAATCGCCGCCCTTTCGCTAGCGCCGTAAAATACATGAACTGTGCTGGTTCGCTAGTCGGTAGGGACACCGCCAGCGTCTGCAACCAGCTATAGATATTACGCTCGCCGAACAATCGCTTGCGTGCGCTGGGCGAATCGACCAACGTAAGGGCCAATACTTGGCCGAGCGCGCTGACGTACTGAGTAACATGCGCTGCGGGCAGTGTGTACAAAGGTACACGCGGCTCTATTGATGTTGACGTAGCGATGGCGAGACCAGCGAGAAGCTCTCCGGTAAGAGACACCAGCGCATCGCCGCTACCCTCCAAAGTGAAGCGACGCTCCACACGAGTCAGGACGGCGAGGTCTTCGAGACGTCGTAGACGATAGATCACGTTGAAATCGCCATCGATTTTGGCTATCTCGCCCTCTACTGCAAAGGCAAAGTCCTCAGCAAGATGCTCAAGTTCTTCATCGCTGACCGGGCATTCAAATAGAACAAGGTTGTGGCCATCTGCGACAGGCAAGTTAAGGATCGTTTCGAGATCGCTGCAGTAGATCAATTGCTCGAGCAGCAGGAGCGGTAGCGCACGCGATAAGCGGCCACGCTCATCCTCTCGACCGCTGCTGGCACGCTCCTCTGCCGACTCACCAGTCGCCGAAAGAGGTAGCAGCACAACGCGCTGACGGCTCTCCCTTCGGGGCGGCGCGGCCCACGCCATATCGCACATGCCCAGCAGCCAAGGCGGGAGTGCCATCTGTGCGATAGAAATCTCGGGCTCGTGTTGTAGGGGTTGCGGCGGTGCCACAATCATGTCGTCGAATGTCTTGGCATAGCGCTGAAGATGTTCGCTGTACGCCGGTTGCCCGATGGCGAATAGTCGGTCCAGCAAAGCGCGCCCGGTCGTGACGTCGCCTAGCTCCACATATGCCTGTAGGAGGTTGTATCCGGCGCGGATGTCATCACGATGTTCGTCATAGATTGGCGCTATGCGTTGGACTGCATCGCTGATCAGACCATGCTTCCCCAGTTCGCCGCTGACCACCAACATCACGTCGCTACCATGTGGTGCACGTGTGAGTGCTTGGTCGAACCAGTCCAGGCTCTCCTCCCGTCGTCCCGCCTTGATCTCGCGCTGGCCGAGCAGTAGCTGCGGTCGCCACGCGTGCGGCAATGCCGCAAGCTCCAGTAAGTATCCCTGAGCGGCATCGCTTCCTGCAGCTTTCGTAGTCTCGGCGATGCGCCAGCTGAGACCATTGTCTTGATTAGGGTCGAGCCGAAGTCCGCGCTCCAACGTAGCCATGGCGGCAGGATGATCGCCCTTAGCGGCAATGACCTTCGCCTTATTAGTGAGCAGCGTACCCGTTTCACCGACCTTGGAGATCGCTCGACGAAGGGTTACGCCAGCATCGTCGGTGCGCCCTAACTTCAGCTGGACGATAGCTCTTGTCACAAACCCACGCTCGACGACAGGGTCGATGCTCGCCAATCGCTCGCTCGCCTGATCAACATCGGAAGCAAGGTCATCTCTTAGTGCGGAAATGACTAAAGAGTAGAGTTCATCCGGCTTATCCCACTTGGCCGCAAGATTGGGCTTGAGAATATCGCGTCGCCATTGCTCCAAAGGCATCTGGAACGAGCGCCCGTAAACGTCGACAAAGGAGACGAGACGCTGGCTGTCCGCTGGTGCGACAGACGAGGAACGCGTAACTGTTGACGCGTGATTGCGCTTTCACGACAGCGAAAGGTTAAAACGAGGCGCCCGCTAGTCGCGGACTTCGAGCGGCGGAATGTAGGGCGCTTGCCAACCGTAGGCCTCCCGCATGCCGGTGAGGAAGTGGCGGATCGTCTCCTGTGCCAGTCCCCAGTCGCATAAAAGTTGGGGATGAAGGTAGACCGGCGGCGACGCATCTTCCCCTGTCAGAGAAAGACACATGAAGAGGCTGTTGCGCCCCAGCTCTGCTTTCTCTTGCTCGAGCCGGTCAATCCGCTCAAGCCGCGATTCGAAATCCGCCTGCTGCTCCGCCCCATCCGACGTCATCCAGCCACGAAGGGATTCGTTGTGCATCCTGCCAGCGCTTTCCCTCGTCTGGCGTATAGGTGCGCGAGGGAAGATAGGGCGCAATGCGGTGAGCCGTGGAGTCCCGATACAGCGTCCCGTATTCCCGGAACCAACGATCAGTCTCGGGTTGGTCGAGATAAGCCGCGAGGTGCGATGGGATGAACGGACGGCAAGATTTTTTGAACAGGCCGATGCTCTTGGGCGGTAGGAATTGGCCGGCTTCCAAGAGGCAGACCCAGGTCATGTTGTCGAACAGTGCGTAGACGTTCATCGCGAAGGCTTGAAACTGGATCCGATGTCGGTGCATTCGTCGTCACTGAGAAATTCTTGTCGATCGGGCGGGTAGATCGCGAAGATATTAAGCACGCATCGTTCGATCGAGTGCATGCGACGGCCAAGCCCCTGATGGGTGAATGTCTTGGCTCGCACTATAGTGAGCTGTTCTGCTAGATGCGCCAAATCGAACTTCAGTCTAGCCGCTTCGTTGCGCAGTTTGCGAATCTGGTCCTCGAAGTTGCGGACTTGCGCTTCGGAATAACCTCCTCCCGCGGTTTTATGCTCGTCAGTTTTCACGTCGTTTTCCTCATACTGCCCCTGCCGCGCGAGGGCCTATGTATGCCAAGAACATGCAAACACCTACAGCCGACGCGGATGGTAGGCGACCGCTTCAAAGTAGTGAAGAACTATCGCATCATTTGCAGACACGTGTCGGCGAAGTTCCCCCCGCCGGCCTGCACTGACGAGCGAACGGCCATTCCGACTGAGAGGCGCCCTCCAGGTTACGCAGGGACGAAAAGGTATTGTGGGTCGATCCGAACCTCCGGCGTCGGGCAGGGGCCGGCCAGGAAGCGGCGTTCGCATACCCGCCTCGATAGACACTTGAAGGTAGCGTACGCCCGTACAACGGACCTTCGTTGCGAGCGCATGTTTTCCTGGTCAAATCAGAGGCTCACCAGCGGCAGGAAAACCTCATCGACAATCTCCTTGATTGCTTTGTCCGACAAAGGCTCGAAGGTCATCAGGATCTCATGGCGTGCAAGATCCGTCGGAAGCGACGCAACCCGCGGGGTTAGCCGTGCAGCGGCGATTTCGCCGCGATCAATCGCGCGCGAGAGGATGGTTTGCATGACGTCGGAGTCGACGATCTGCGCTCTCACATGCGCTCTCATCTCTGCCAGGTTGGAATGCTGGTCCGCCAGGTCCTTCTGCATGTCGAAAACCAGCCTGATCATGTCGGGCCGGGCACGGTCGGACAACCGGCGAAGCAGAAGGCAGATTTCGTCGCGAACGCTGCCGAGATCGCGCACGGCGATCGGGTTCTGCGCGAGATGCCGTCCCAGCGCAGCCGTTGCAAGTGCGGTACGGCTCGGCCAACGTCGATAGAGCACAGGTCGACTGGTGCCCGCACGCCTGGTCGCACCGGTCAGTGACCTGGCTACGAGCATTACGCGCTCGACAGACAGTTTGAACGCAAAGAGCACTTAGGCCTGCCGGAGTGGAGCTGCAGGTCGGCACCTACATGTCTACGATCCATTCTCCGATTCACGTCGTGCGTCTGCACCGACAATCTAAGACTGCCCCGTGAGTCTGGCCCGAACTGACTAGGCGTCAGACGTAAGCCGACCCAGAGTGCCTGGTGGAACCGACGAGCGAGGCACCGTAGCAACAAAATAAAGAAGGTCATGGCATGAAGAGCGTGCGCCCCGAGGGGGCGCACGCTCTTCATCGTTGCTACTTCAAATGCCCCATGGTGCTGCCTAGTGTGTTTTAGCGAGGTAAGGACGCATCACTAGCGCAACCGAGCCGACTACATTGCCTTGGGGGTCTATGCAGATCCAATCCGGGCAGCTATAGCGCAGGGCATCGGCGTTGCGTACTGGCGTGATCGTTTTGGCGACTTGGATAGCACTCCCAATAGGCTGGCCAGTCTCACCGACACACTGATGGGAACCGGCGTTGCATTCGATCAGATAGATCGGATAGCCGTCACGGGACTTGACCCCCGAACTCGTGGCAAAGGGAAAGGTATTGAGATTGACAGCCCCACCATCGGGATCTGCTGCGCCTGCGTTCTGAAGCGCCCAAAGTGCCTTGGGATCATCGGGTGGCAGACCATTGGATGGCGCCGCAGAAACCGCTGTGGTTTGGGGGGAATTCTCTTGAGTGACGCCGCTCGAAGATGAACTGGCAGCTTGCGCCGGAGCTGGTGCGGTTGAAGCGACCTGGGTCGATGGTGGCGATGCGGCACTGTCGCCAAGGGCTTGCGACACTGCTTGCCCAGCAGCGTCGTTCTCGGGGTCGGGCTGAGCCATTTCGTGTGCCACGATGTGAAAATAAATGGCAAGAATGGCGCATATGACAGATATGCAGCCAAGTGCAATTTGTCCACGCCTGATGTGCTGCGCTCTCTTCTTGGCCTTGACTTCCTCTCCCTGTGGCAGGGGCCCGTTAGGCAAAATTCCACTCGTCGCTGATGATGCGCTTATCGTGGGGGAGGCCGAGGTTACGGGAATCGAGTTATCCGCGGATACCGTCACCGAGCTCCAACCAACGCGAAGGCCTTGCAAGAGGGAAAGGCCCATAATGGCAACTTCCACCGCAAAGAAAATTATCACTTCCGCGGTTGTCGGCGCATCGCTCATGTTGCCCATGATGACGGCGGTGATGGCTGACGCCAGGAACGAGACAGAGGCAGCGCTGCCGTACCATTTCGCCATGGGGACTTTATGCACTGTAGGCAAGGTAGAAGTCCCGGTGCCTGCCTCGTAATGGTAGCGTTGGCCACGCTTGAAGCCGAGCCAAAGCATGAAGCAGGTTTCCAATGCGTAAATAACAAACATCGCAACGATGTTGGCTGTATCGCTTTCAAAACGCGCTCTCGTGGCGAGAAAAAATGCAGACACGTTTATCACAATGAACACGCGAAGAAATACCAGCTTTTGCGCCGTTCGAAGTTTGCTGAAGATGCTGAAACTCTCAGTCAGGATGTTCATGGATGATCTCTTATGCATCGAATGAAAGGGTCGGAAAACGAGCACACCCGCGCTACCCATCCTTTAGATGGGTAGCGCGGCAACTTAGAAGTTGTTATTGCTGCATTCGAGCTTGATATTGGGCGACGACGTACTGCTGGTTGTACTCAGAAGCCGTGGTGGCCGTATCTTTGGCGATGACCTGCATGACCGCATCAAGATTGAGGGCCTGGTCGTCGACGTGACCGTTTTCGTGCGTCACCTCGGACCCGACATAGGCCAGGGTAGGAGTGTCGTCGTCGGCGATGCTCCACTGGAAGACCTCGCCAGCCGAAACTACCGGACTAGCCGCCGGGGCCATAAATCCCTTGACGCCCTTCCAGAGGCACCGATACTCCACGAGCTTTCGGCCGCGCGTGTCCGTGAGGGTGTCCCACTTCACGGAGTCGCAGACCTTCCGGTTATCGAACGCCTGGCCGATGGTGTATGAAGGATTGGCATCAAGCTTCATGGCCTTCACTTTCGCAATATCGCTATTTCCGCAGCCGGCGAGACCGACGACACAGACGACAACCAACATCTTCGCTAGAGCAGCCGTTGCAGACTGCACTTTCTGACTCACACGCTTCATTGAAGTACCCCCTGTTGATTAAAGAATGTCAGATTCCCATCCATGACTGCCCCGAGCTTTATCGCTCGCTAGGTACAAGCTGGCGATGCTGAGGTCGCGGCCCTTGGGTAGATCATGGACAGGCCTCCACCGCATAGTAGATGATCTACTATAACGATATCGAATATCATTATAAAAGCTTGTTGCATATAGCTTTATGGCCCGTCAACGATCTTCGGAGCGGGCCATGCCATTACCCAAGAAAACGCCCAAATCGATATATCGGCCAGAAATACTCGTGGTCGTTGGATTGCTAAGAGGAATGCGGGAGGCCACTGGGCTAAACCAGACTGCCTTCGCCGTCAAGTTGGGTCGATCACAGGCCTACGTAAGCCAAGCCGAACGCGGAGCCGTGCGACTGGATGCCTTACAGTTGCGGGACTGGTGCCATGCTTGCGGGACCGACCTCGTAACGTTCGTACAGAATATGGAAAACGCTCTTGGCGAAAAACACGCGGCCCGCAAGAAGCGTTAGAAGAGAATGTGTCGCCTGAAGGCGGCACATTTAGGCATTGGCCTATGAACTCGTTTCATGCGACCAGCATTAGAGCCTCGCTCCATGCACGTTGCTTTAATGCAGCCCCTTGACCAAACCAAGCCGCATCCCTGCGATAGTCGCTGCTGTGGGCGCGTCGGTGATGGTCCACATACTCCGTGACACTGTTGAGCAAGCCCCAGACCGTACCCCTTGCCGAAGCCAACTCCGCGCCACGGCCCTGACCGACATAGAGCGAATGGACTTTCTTCACGGCCTGTTCGTTGACGGCAAGTGACGGCTGCTCCATCGCGCCCGACGAGGTATAGGTGAACACCTTGCCTAAGAAGCTCTCCACAGACTTCTCGGTCACCCGACACTCAGCCATGGCTTTCATGTAGTCCTCGAACGTCGACCACGGAGCGATGGCAATGCCGAGCTGCTGTTTCACGGCTTGTGCGTCGAACTTGCTGCGGTGTGGCACCTTGATGGCACCTCCACCGTTGCCAAGAGCAATAGCCAACGTGTTGTTGCAGACCACTCGCACCGAGGTGAACTGAGCCGTAGTGGCTAACGTGCCATCGCAGGCCGTGGCTAGCAGCAGGTAGCCATTGACCGTGTCGCGCCCTTTCAGGGTGACGCTCTGGCCGGTCCGAGCCAGTGCCCAAAGCTTCTTGCCATCCTTGAGCACGCCCGCCGTTTCCAGCTCGTAGCCGCCAACTTCTGTTAGATCGCGATAGAACTCAAGGATCTCTGCTGGCTGCACGACCTTGTAGCGACTCGATACGATTGCCAGCGGTGCCTTCGTGTCCGAACGGTAGAGCACCTTTTGTTCGGGGAAAGCATGGATGACATCGAGACCGAAGCGATTCGTGGCGAAACGTACATCGGATGCCTCGATATGCCAGTTCATGCCCGCCTGTTCGGCCCAGACTTCGAGTGGCTGATTAGGGGTCAGCTGGTGACCCAAACCGTGCCAGGGAGCTTCGTTGATATATGCCATGGATTGGACAAGGTGCATTTATGAACTCCTTTTGAGCGACACAAACGCATAGAGCCCGGCCGAAGCCGAGCTCTATGCTTAGTCGCGAGGGAAGATGAAGAAGACGAAGGGATTCGAACCGTGGTGGCTCGGTGTAGCTTGCTCTTACGGCGCTAGGTCAGAGCCGTATCGGTGCGATTGGCCTCAAATAAGTGACCGCAGGCTTGGCAACGAAAATTGTCAGGGAGGACTTCGTCGATCGGTGCACCAATCGACGCACCGGCAGCACAGCCTGCTGCACCGCCGAGCAAGCCACCGAGGATCGTGCTAGCAATGACAGTTAGCAGATAGCTGGTGCCCTTCGCAAAGCTGCTACTTTTGGCGTCAGCGATGGCGGTCGATGCACCTTGGATAGCACCAGCAACGCCACCGACTGCGGCGGCCGTGGTTTGAGCGCGACGTCGAGGGACGACGAACGCGGTGTGGCATCGAGGGCAGGGTAGGGTCTCATGCACGTGCTCCCCCTTGCTCAGTGACACCGGCAAGGTCGGTGCGTTTGCTCTTGCCGCATAGAAAGCCGATCAAGAATACGATCGCAAATGCAACAAGGCATTCAAGTACGGGATAGTTGTACATCACGATGGCTCCCATCAAGTCGGTAGCGAGACTGCGGCGCCAGTCCCTACGCGAGAGTCACCTACTGCTCTCCATGGGGGATATGTATTTGAAATTATTTAGTTTGAGGGCAATGGCTTGGGGGTGTCAGGGGCTGGGTCCGCGACACGGCTTCAACTGCGCGTGCGGAACACATTGCATGAGCCAAAATGGCAGCCGTTTTGGCTTGAGCTGGCGCTTTTCCTAGATTTCACGCCTTTGGGCCGAGAGGAAGCTCCGTATGACATGCTCGAAAATGTTGAACTGTTCTACAAGCGCAGAGCGGGAAGGTGTATTTCAGTGGCTACGCAACAATGGTTAGGGGGCTGTCTTTTTTGGTGCTGAAGACGAAGCCGGAATGGCCGAATCGTCCTTAGAAGCGGCAAGAGCAAGGCGAGCCAAAGCAGGGATAGATTTCGATTCAGTCCGCTTCATAATCTCGGCGCGATGGTTTTCGACTGTACGCTGGCTGATGCCTAGGTCGACGGCGATATTCTTGCTGGGGTGACCGGCAAGCACGAGGTCCATGATTTGACGCTGCCTTGGCGTGAGAT
>Ga0302310_10000395_pt1 | contig 41287 bp, 35 predicted proteins | sample III_Palsa_N1_2_FD_200451 | JGI IMG/M metagenome (GOLD analysis project Ga0302310, IMG submission 200451) | Peat permafrost microbial communities from Stordalen Mire near Abisko, Sweden - III_Palsa_N1_2 | ecosystem: Environmental > Terrestrial > Soil > Palsa > Peat permafrost | place: Sweden...
CTTCGCAGCGCTGGACTGCAAACCGCTCAGTGGGCCACTGTGGTCGTATTTAACCTCGACGGGTCGCAACGCCTATGCTCACGAACGACCGCAAAGATCCCCATCGCCATGTTCGCAGCCAGGTTCGCCGTGCTGCCATGGCTCTTCAGTTGCAGCCTTGATTGTTGGCAGTCTTCATGCAGGTCTTCCCGGTCGGGCTTTTGTATACACCCTTGCCATTCTTTGTCTTCGCCTCTCCGCCCTTGCTCGTCTGAGTCGTCGCCACGCCGTTCTGATTCCTCTCGGACTTCCACGCGGTGCCCCGGTTCGGGTTATATCCGCCAGCCTGTTGTCCGTTATTGCAAACGGTACGGCCAGTCGCTGCGGTTCTGCACTCCGCGGAGACACTGGTGGAAAACACGACGCATGCCAACAGCGCAAGAATTCTCATGGTGAGCTCCGGATGTCATGGGCGCCAAGCGGTTGTTATGGCGCGCCTGCGATTTAATAGTAGGTCACGCACGCAGCTTCCTGCATGCCCTTTACATCTGATTGCCCGAATAGGGATAAACCTCTTTGGGTTTGAAAATCTCCTGGCGTTTTTAGGTGCCCTGGCATGAGCGCCGAGATGAACCTCGGCCATAATGACACTCGGTACGTTGCTCAGCTTGCGATCAACAAGGGACGTCGGTCATGACAATACCGAGGGCATCGATTGATTCGAATTGCGCAGGTGGATCTGACCGGGTGCCCTATGTCCGTTCGCGGACGCAAACTGGCCGGAACCTTCGGCATGCGTGCACGGGTGCCGTTGTCTTATGGTCCGCATTGGCGGCAGCACAGGAAATGGAGCCGCGCACTTATTCAGCTGTCCCGATCGGTACTAATTTCGTCGTCGTGGACTATGCGAGATCGAGCGGTGACATCCTGTTCGACCCCTCCCTGCCGGTGACAAATCTGCAGGCCAAAATCAACACGTATTCGCTTGGACTTTCTCATAGCTTCAGCCTTCTGGACCACGTCGCAAGCGTTGCGTTCTCAATGCCATACGCCAATGCGAACCTGACGGGTAACGTCGAGGGCGCACCAGGGCAGGCGTACCGATCGGGGTTGGGGGACGTGCGGTTCAGGCTCGCCGTCAATCTTCTCGGTGGTCCAGCGCTCACGCCGGCAGAGTTCGCTCAACGCAGCCCGGGGACTATCGTCGGTGCCAGCGTGAGCGTGATCGCACCTACAGGCCAGTACGTACCGTCCCGCCTGATCAACGTAGGCTCGAACCGGTGGGCGTTCAAACCCGAAATCGGGCTGTCGCAGCCGCTCGGTAACTGGTTCGTAGAAGGTGCGGCAGGGGTCTGGCTATTCACTGACAATACCGATTTTTTCGGCGGCAGGCGGCGCAGCCAGGACCCATTGCCGGTATTCCAATGGCACGGTGGCTACACCTGGCGCCCCGGGCTATGGCTTGCCGCCGATATGACGTTTTTCACGGGCGGTCAGACAAGCGTCAATGGCGTCCAGGACAATGACGTGCAACGCAATGTTCGCTATGGCGTCACCCTGTCATTTCCGCTTTCTGCGCAATGGTCCGGGAAGCTTGCGTGGTCGCGTGGGCTGACAACGAGTATCGGCGGAAATTTCCAAACCATCTCGGTCGCGCTTCAATACCGCTGGTTCAATCGTTGACCGGTTGTTCACTCAACACACCCAGCACACCCAGCACGCGCGATCAAACGCCATCGGGAGATTGTCGGAATGCCTTGGTAGTGAAGCGCATGGTTGCGCATGGTTGCGCATGGTCGTTATTCGTCGAGGCGGCCCAGTGTGTCACGCATGGGCGCGACCGACACTCTCACCGTGCCACTGAGCGGCGTGCTCATTTCCTGGATCAGGAAAATCGCTCCGGACGTCGATAGCGCACACAAGACCATCGCCGCCACGACCGTCCCGTTGCGAGGAGTGAACAGGCCGAAGGTACCGAAGATAATGGATAACCACGCCACGAGAATGATCAGCAGCGGTGCAGGGATCGAGCCTTTTGCCTGTAGCAGCGTGAGCCAGCGTGCCGCGTACACCTGATCGACGAGCTGGATGGCACGCGCTTTAAGTTCACGCTGGATGTCGCTGGATGGAGCAAGTTCATCCACTCTGCGTTCGAAATCTTCTGACCTGTTGATGGCGTCCGGGCTATTGAGTTTTGCCAGTTGCGCAGCATCGCCTGACGAGAGTACCAGGACCGCACCGGCGTAGTTCCGCTTGAGCGACGCACGAATCTCCTGGGTTTCCGGTCCATATCTCGCCAAGACGCGGTCGAGCTGGACGACGGTGGCAGCATTCTGCATAACCTCGCCGTTGGCCGTGTCGAACGAGGTTTTTGCCGACGAGATCAGCAGCCCCAGCACCAATGCGGCCATGGTCGCGATCAGGCCGGTCGCCAGTTTTATGACACCGATCGATTCATCATTCAGGTGGTGTGCCGGCAGCAGCGAGCGCAGATACAGACCAAGCATCCCGCTGCCAAAGACACAGACAAACACGATCGACGCGATAACGAGGTGGTTCACCCTTGAATCCTCCATCTTAGGTCGTGCGTGTTGCGCCTATGGGTATCCGAGTGGGCGTCGGTAGTCCGGCAAGCGGTACCTTCTGCAGCTGTCATGGTCTGGGCGCGGGCCGTGACCGGTCCGGCCATCGACCGGGAAGGCGAGGGCCATCGGCCCTGGGATGGTTGCCGTGCTATCTGAGCCTGAAGGACGATGACGTCAGGGCGCGGACACTACACGGTAGTAGATACCGTTTGCGCCGTATGACGGCCGGAACCATGTGTTACCGCACAAGTAGTATGTGCCGCCGGCAACCTGGGGTGAGATGCAGCCGCCGGGTAACGTCGCATAGATCGCGCCCATCGCGAAGTTCGCACTGGTGACGGGTACCGGATAGCTCACAGGCACTGCAACAGCCGTTGCCCCAGCCATCACGCCGGCATTGTAGGCATTGGACGTGGCTGCTGCATTGTTGGCCGAAGCCACGGCAACGCCGGCCACGACACCCACCGCGGCGCCTGCGGCAGCCGCTCCCGCCGTGGACCAGCCGCCGCAGTTGTAGCAGCCGGAGCCGTAGTTGTTCACCGTGGTCGGCGGATGATAGGCGGGATATCTGGCGCCGTAGTAGGGGCTGTGATACGCGGTCGCGCCCGAGGCGCTCGTGTAAGTCGAATAGCCGGACCCGGTCGCATGGGTTGCGGTCCCGCCATAGCCGTTGGAGGCGGTGGTGCCCTGACCGTAGGTATGCGTCGCGCTCCCTCCGTAATGATTGGTGGCGGTCGTTTGCCCCGATCCTTCCTGATGGGTCGCTGTATCGCCATAGCGTCCGGTCGCAGTCGTGCCTTGACCGTAGGTGTGTGTTTCGCTGCCTCCCCCTGCGTCGCTGCGGGTGGTCGACCCTGAACCATAGGCGTGCGATGTACTGCCACCGTAGGCGTTAGCGTGAGACCACGCTCCTGCGGAACCTGACACGAGCGCCGGGATAAGCAGACTCAGCAGGCGGATGACGCCGGTCTTCATGATGCGTCTCCTTGTTCATTGGGTCTTGGTGGACATACGCTTCTTCGGTGGTGGCCTCATCCCTGGCGCATCACTCGCGTCCGGACGCGCAAACGCAATACGTGCAGCGCCGGCGGCGTTGACCACGAAGGCATCTGAGGGAAGGACGGGATCCAGCGCCCAGTTGGACAGTTCCAGTACATGCCGCAGCCGGGCGGGATCGTTGAGGTAGATGGCATAGATGCGGCGGGGGAGCTTGTCGTCCCGCCCGATCCAGATCTGCACGAACACATCCCCGGTGACATACGCCACCATGTCGGTGGTGGTCTCCCCGACAACGGACGACTGCCCTATGTAGAACGCGGTCGTCAGTCCATCGGCGATGTCCTTGTAGGGATCCGCCACGATCACGTCAGTAAACGGGAAATAGATGGACCCGGAATCGAAGGCCACCTGCAACGCAGCGTCGATGGTCGGTGGTGCATCAGCCACGGCGAGCAGATTCTGCGCCGGTGCAAATGCTTTCATCGTCTTGCCGTCGTAATAAAATTCCGAAGCGGGACCATCGCCAGCGGTGACGACCTTAAGCCGGTCCGGGCGCACCATGCTGACTTCCGACTGGGTGGAATAAACGAGCGGGGGGCCGAGGCGGCTCGGGCTTTCGTAGGAGACGACCGCCGTGAAAGTCATCGATTTAGCGGCGGCAAGTTTGGCGCATGCGGTCTTCAGCACTTCAATCGCCCGTGGCTCGAGGCCGGGCTGGAATGCAAGGCCGGCCGCATTGGCGGCTCTTGTGGAGACTGCTTTCGATGTTTTGTGCGCCGGCTGCGACTGCTGAGCGTTGCCGCTCGCGACCACGAACGCGGACAGCACGACTACAGTGATGCGCGACAGCAATTTCTCGTAGGTCACTCGCGGCCTCGTCGTTGACTGAACCCGTTTTATCGGCGCGCCGGCAGTGATCACGGCAGCATGCCGCACTCAAACATTTTGTTGGCAACAGGAGCGGCGACTTTATCGATGAACAGGGCGCGCATCTGAGGGTCGTTGCGTAGCAACTGCACGGCCTGTTCCTCCCGTGGAGGCCGCGGGCGCCCCTGTTGCTCGGCTTTCTCCTGCCATAACTGCTCGCAAGACGAGCCCTGGTACTTCTGGATGACCTTGCCGGCGACCGCGTCCAGCACTGGGTATTGAGCTGAGGCGGTTTCGCTGGCTAGCACCATCGGTAGGATTGCAAACCATAAGAGATGCCGTCTCATGAGTTTCTCCAGAATTTGTCACGCCGGGGGTGCTGGGCGGTCCCCATGCGGGATCGTCACTTTTTAAAGGAAAGCAACATGTGCCGCTTCTGCTGCACGTCCGGAACGACCTGATCAAGCGTGCTTCCGTAGGAGATAGACTAGAACACGAGTCGGGATACCGATATTGGACCTTGGTCCAATATCGGCGTGGGCATGGGCGTTGCCATGCTCACTTATCGGCGAAGGGCGGCGCCTCTGCCGCCACCATTCCCGGATTGCGCGAAACGCTGACTCTGGGCCGCTCCTCGTTGCCGGTTCTGCATATCCTGATTCAACTGTCCATAGGCTCCCCCGCCCGTGTTGCCCGGTCGCGCTTGGCCGCCTGCGGTTCCCTGTTGAGCAATCGGCGCTTGCGCCGGGCGTTGCGCATTCCCACTCGGAGCAGCAGCGGCGCGTTGTGGCTGGTAGGCTGCCTGAGCGGTCTTTCCGCCGGTGGCTGTAGAAGGGCGCGGTTGCTGATTCGCCTGTGCACCGGGTCTTGACTGCGGGGGATTGCCGCCCGCTGCCGTCGTGCTGCGTGGTGCCTGAGCCGATGGCGACTTTTGCTGCGCGGCAGACGACACGGGCGCATTCGATTTGTTGGCTGCAGACCATGAACCGTTATCGTATTTCTGCCAGCTGCCATTGGTGTTTTTGTACACGTTGCCATCTTTACTTGCGTACATATTGCCGTTAGCGGTCTTGCCCGCGGCAGCGCTGCCGTTGGCGCCCTGGCCTGCGACCGCCTTGCCACCCGCGGAATTCTGGAAGCTGCCGGCTGTGCCGTTCGATGTCGTGGTGTGTTGCGTCGCGGCCCACTGGTTGCCCTTCGTGACGACCGAGCTTCCCCATTGACCATAGGCGTTCGAGCCTTGCTGCGTGGCGCCGTACGCGCCCGTTCTTGGGTTGTATGCCTGCCCCGCGGACGCGCTTCCGCCGGGCCCCGAGACGGTGGCTCCCCGTGCGTAGGTGCCGGTGTAGGGGTTGTACGAGTTGCCCCATTGCGCGCTTCCCGCAGGACCATAAGCACCGCCTCGTGTACCGCTTGCGCCGGTATAGGGGTTGTAGGTGCGATAGCCGTAAGGGGCGGGGCGCGGATAGTAGACCGGATAAGGTCCACGGCCGATAGCGACGTAGGGAGGGTAGTAATAGCCGTTACCCTGGGCGACGATCGCGCCGAGCGCCGCACCCGCGATGAACACGCCCAGGTAGCCCGCCGTATAGCTTGCCTGGATTGTTCCCGTGGGCGTCACCTGTTGCGTCACATAGACGACGTTGTAGACGGGCGAGCTGGGTGGGATCGTGTAGATCACCTGGGGCACGACACTGGTCGTCTGCCACGGACCACCTGGCGAAGCGGAATCGAACCATACGCCTTGTGAGCAGAGGTAGTAGCGTTGCTCTACCTTGATCACTTTCGCCGGTGTGTTGGATGCATAGGACATCGAAGTTCCGGGAATCGGATTGAACGCGGGATCGCCGTTGTACGAAACCTTGACTGCAGCCGCCGCTGCGGCGGGGTTGATCTCGACCGTGGTGGGAATCTGCGCGAGCAATACCGCGTCCCTCGCTTCCGGTGTTCCCGGTACTGAACTCAGCACTCTCCCCGCCGGGCCATTCGGCGGGATCCTGGCGAAATCCGCCGGTAACTGGTCTGTCGCGTAAGTCCATGGGCCAGTCGGCCCAGGGGCCGAAAACCAGCGTCCGGCACTGAGGTAGTAATACGCGCCGGTTGGCGAATAGATAAATAAATCGCTATCGGTACTGGTGGCGAATGTCAGCTTTGTGCCGGAAATCGAAATAAAGACAGGTTTACCGGAAAAGGTAATGAGTTCTGCAGGTACTTGACTGTAATACACCGCCGGTGCTTTTCCTGCATGATGGGATGTCGCGCCGATATATTGTTTGAGCGACGCCCATTGCGGATCCGCTGGGATTTTCGCCATTTTCGCGGGAAGGCTCGCGGCTTCTTTCCATCCGCTTTTCAGGTCGTTCGACATGACCCAGTGCTGTCCGGTGAAAAGATAATACTGATGTGTGACACCATCGAGAAAGAGGGGCCAACTCGCATTAATTACCGCTTGCATATCAGTGTTCGCGACCGGTGCGAGCACGGGTTCGCCATCAACGAATAAAAGGATCGCGGGTCCGAAACTGGCAAAAATCGCAGGCGGGTCATTCTTGACCGGGATAGCCGGTAAATCGCTTTGTTGATCGACGCTTGCGACCAGGCGGTCTACCGATATCGTTAGCGTCGCGTCGGGCTTGAGGAACGTCCGGACCAGTTGATCCAGTTTTTTGGCTGCCGCCGGGTCCGCCCCGGGAAATGAGGTGCCCGTGATGGTGGGATGGCTCAGGAGAACCGTCCGGCTATCCATGTCGGTATCGGTGTCCATCTGCAGCGTCACCACGCCAATTTGCGGCTGCCCACCCTTGGGCGTCAGCGAAATGGCCATCCGGCCGCTGACCTGCTTGAATTGCTTCCAGTCGTCAATTTGCGGTTGATAGAGGATGAGGCGCGTGCCGTCCTGTTCGCGCTCGCGTGGCCAGCCCGGGTCGTTCGCCATCGCGCGACCCGGTGCGCCTGACGCAACGAGCGCGAGCGTGAGTGCCAGAGCAGTGCCCTTTGCTGAGCAGCTTTTTACGAGCATGGCCATGCTTAGCGCCTCCCAGCGTCAATCGAATACGAATAATGATGCGCTTGAGAAAACGCAGATCGGATTGTCAAAGTTTTGTTTTAAGTGATTCGATTATCATCAGCTCATTGCGGACTTGGCCTACATTTAGGGTTTACGTTCTCCGGCTACTTGAGACCGGATCACTGTTTCAAAAATAGGCGGGTGCTTGTGTTCGGGCAATGGGACCTTGGTCCTATACGGGAGCCATTAGCTGTTTGTTTAATTTGTCTGTCCAGGTAAAAAACACCGGCAGCGGGTATATGCAACGAATTGCTTTACGGATCGCAACGAAACGCTTTACGGAAACAAATACAGCGTCTAAGCTCTGGATGAGTATCCGTTACCCGTCGGCATGAAGCCGGTCAGATACGGATAGTGAGAATGGATTTTCCTAACGCGCCGTTTCGAGTCGCAGGGCCGTTTTTGCCTATCGATTTCAAGCAAGTACGCCGCAAGAAATAAATTAAATACCCCGCTCGAGACATCGTGGATCAGGAATCTACGGCGTTCTCGTTGCGATGTCGCACGATGCTTGTTCGGCAGGTGCATGCGCGGACACAAGCCCTCGCGAAGTCGGACCTTCCGAGTCCAACACGCCTGGGTTCTCGCACGCCTGCTCGAGCTTCTGAGGGAGCACGGCGTCATGACCACGTTTTCTGCTGCTGTTGCAGTAGCTGTATTGATCGTACTACTTATTGCTTTACAACTCAGACGAATGCGGACGCTGGCGCCAGCGGTTGGGTCGCCTGGCGACGCCGATTTGTCTCGGCAGAGGTATAACAACTATGCCTTCGCAGCAGCCGATGAAGCGGCCGATCTGGAGCAGCCTGCCAAGGCTGGCCTGGATCAGACAAACATTCGCCGCACTGCGGGTTTTCGTCCGCCAAGGCTAGCCGGCCGCCACATCGTCCACACGCATCTCGCGATGCTGTCCAGGGGACGTTTTCGTCGGACCTCCACAGACAACGCGAACGAGTTGCAGCCGTGCCACGTCAAATCGCGCACAGAGCCAGCCGATGGTTCACAGAGTGCCGCGCGGCAATCGCGACACGATGAACGGTTTGGCGCCACTCTTGATCTGTTGCCGCTCACCATCCTGGTGGCTAATCCGCAGGGAAAAACCCTCTTTGCCAATGCGGCAGCGGAGAAGCTCTTCGGTTATTCCCCGGAAGAGTTGATTGGCGTGGCTGTCCGCGAGTTGGTTCCTGCATTGCAACTCAACGTCGGCGGCGCGGATTCCGTCAGCGCAGAACTGGCGATTGGCGGCAGAGAGCCGGACGGCCACCGGGACCTGGTTGCGAGACGCAGGGACGGCACTGAGTTTCCGGCGGAGGTCGCCATCAATCCAGTATCGTGGGAAAGCGAGACCTGTACGCTTACGATCGTGATCGATCGCACTGAGCGATACGAGTTGCTGCGAAATCGCCAACAGCTTGCCCATCTGACCCGCGTCTCCACACTGGGCGAACTTGCAGGGTCGCTCGCACACGAATTGAATCAGCCGCTCACGGCCATATTAAGTAACGCGCAGGCAGCGCAACGTTTCCTCGCGACCGAGCCGGTCAACCTTGGGGAGGTGCGGGAGATACTGCATGACCTTGTGGACGACACTCACCGCGCAAGCGAAGTTATCCGGAAGATGCGAGCCCTCGTCAAAAAAGGTGACCTTGAGGCCGCGCCGCTGAGCGTGGCGAGCGTAATCAGGGATGTGGCCTTGCTCGTGCATAGCGATGCGATCGTGCGTGGAATCCAGATGCGGGTGACGGTTACTCCGGAGTTGCCGCCCGTGGACGGTGACAAGGTGCAATTGCAGCAAGTCGTGCTGAATTTATTGCTCAACGCATTCGACGCATTGGAATCTCGCCCGGCGCTCGATCGTGAGGTTGCTATTGCGGTTACCCTCGAAGGGGGCGACACCATACGTGTAGCGGTGCGAGATAGCGGCACCGGTCTCGCCGGCAACACGTTCGACAAACTGTTCCTGCCGTTCTTCACCTCCAAGCGAGACGGACTTGGCCTTGGACTTTCAATTAGCCGGTCTATCGTCGAGATGCACGGAGGACGCATCTGGGCGCAGAACAACGAGGATCACGGGGCCACCTTTTATTTCACATTGCCCACTGGAACCAGGGCCGCGCGAAACGTTTCAGGGAGGCAGCCATGAGCGAGGCAACGTCAACGGTCTTCGTGGTGGACGACGACACCGCAGTATGTCGCGCATTGACGCGGCTGATACGCTCCGCCGGTTATTGCGTTGAATCCTTCGGATCCGCGCATGAATTCCTCGAGTGCCATCCTTACTTCAAGGGTTGTGCCTGCCTTGTACTGGACGTCGGGCTACCTGACATCAACGGCCTCGAATTGCAGAACGAACTGAATGCTGCGAACAGCGCATTGCCGATCATCTTCATCACGGGCGACAGCGACATCGCGACAACAGTACGAGCGATGAAAGCCGGTGCAACAGATTTCCTGGCCAAACCCGTGAGCGACTCCGACCTCCTGCCTGCGATAGAAAACGCGCTGCGAGTCTCTTCGCAAGCCCTCTCGAGCCGCACTGAGCTCGACTGCATTCACGGTCGTATGGCGCGGCTCACGCCGCGCGAGCGGGAAGTGCTGGCGCTTTTCGTTGAAGGCCGGCCCAATAAGCAAGTCGCGTTTAAATTGGGCATTGCTGAAAAGACCATCAAGGTTCACCGGGCCCGCGTGATGGAAAAGATGGAGGCGCACTCGCTCGTCGACCTGGTGCGAGTCATCGATAAAGTCTGCATCCCTCTTGCGCAAAGTCAGTCAGCCTGACGCTGAACAGCCGGTGTCTCCCGGAACCGCGCTCATTCCCCTGCCGATATGGGACCAAGGTCCCATATCTGGATCCCCCAAATTGTCATAGTCTGGATTTAGCGTCGAACCATGTCTGGTACCGAGGTGTCTGTATTAGGGATATTCGCCATGAGCCAAGTCAAGCCGTTCGTCGCAGTAGTAGATGACGATGAATCGGTGAGTCGAGCTATCAAACGACTGTTACGTTCTACCGGCTTCGCAGCGGACACCTTCAAGACGGGCAACGATTTTCTGGACATGTTCGATTCGATCCCGTCATACCGTCCAGCCTGCATTGTCCTTGACGTACAGATGCCGGGCCTGAATGGACTTGAGGTCCAGCAGCGGCTGGCTGGTAGTGGTATTCCGTTGATTTTTATCACGGCCCACGATGACGGGGGCGTTCGCGAGCAAGCCTTGGCGGCGGGTGCTGCAGGATATCTTCGCAAGCCATTCAATGACGAAATTCTGATCAAGGCCGTGCGTTCCGCGATCGATCTGTCTCCTCGGCCCTGAGGGTCATCACCTACGCCTGTCACGAAGGTATTGGACCAAGGTCCCATTGTTTTAGATGAATATTGATTGCATCATAAAAACGGAGTCCTAAAGAAGTGTCAGGGCGACCGAAAGGGTTACTTCTTGAAGTCATTTCCAATGGAGCACGCATCATGATCAGATACCTTCGGCTGGTTCTCGCGATTCCCCTCTTTCTGTTTGCCATGGCGTGTTCGACGAACCCGACTGTCGCGAATGGTGGCGATCCAGAGCTGGACGCTCAAGCTCGCGAAGCGCTGCAACAATTATTTGCTAACGCTCCACGAGCTCAAGGTCTGCAATACCGGGCGAAGGCCGTCCTGGTATTTCCCAGCATCGTCAAGGCGGGTTTTATCGTCGGTGCGCAAGGCGGCAAAGGCGTGATGTTCAGTCCGGATGGAAAGATCATTGGTTACTACCGGGTGCGCGGACTGTCATACGGCCTCCAGGCTGGCGGCCAGACGTACTCCGAAGCGTTGTTTCTGATGACCGACGCGGCGATTGATTCGGTCAGCAGTGGTAGCGGGTTGTCTCTCGGCGTGGGGCCGAGCGTCGTGGTGGTGGATGCTGGCGTGGCGAAATCGATGACGTCCGAGACGCTCAAATCGGATGTCTACGCGATGATCTACGGTCAGCAGGGCTTGATGGCGGGACTCGGGGTGCAAGGGCAGCGGATCGTCAAGTTCGAAGAGTAGAGAAGCCAGCCCGAAAGAGAGGCGGCGGCGCCGTTTAGCGACATGCCTTCCGGTAGTTGGGGTCGTTCGTGTGCCACGGGAGTTTGCGTTGGACTGCGGCCAAGCTTCAAGCGGCGAAACGCATTGGACCGGTTGAGTTGCTCATTTGATGAAAGGGTGCAGAGCCATGCAGCGAATGCAGCGAGTCGCAGTTGGTTTGGTGCTAGGTGCACTGTCGTTCGCAGCCGTCGCGCAGCAGCCGATCATCTATCCGGCCAGAGGGCAGAGCGCGCAGAAGCAAAACACCGACACTGCTGAATGCCAGTTGTGGGCGAAGCAAACAACTGGGGTTGATCCGGTCGTGATAGCGCAGCAGGGAGCGAACCAGCCGCCGCCGCAGCAGCAGCAAGGAGGCATGCTCAGGGGCGCGGCCGGCGGCGCTGCGCTGGGTGCGATGGGCGGCGCAATCGGAGGCGATGCGGGCAAGGGTGCGGCAATCGGGGCGGTAGTTGGCACGGCGGCAGGAGGGCTGCGTCAGCGTCGAAGGAACGAGGCTGCTGCCGGTCAGCAACAAGCTAACAGTCAACAGGCATCGCAGCAGATGGCGACTTTCAGCCGGGCGGTGGCCGCATGCATGACGGGCCGGGGATACACCGTTCAATAGAGTCGACCAGCGCAGCCAGCGGAGATGCAAGCATGATGACCAGACTAAGGCGAACAGCGTTGGCAGCGGCGTCGGCCACGTTGCTCTTCTCAACAACAGCGGCATTCAGCGCGGACTTCGACGGCAGCAAGCGGCTGATTTGCGCGACGGTGGACGCGCACGCATGCGACCCGGGCGAGACCTGCCTTCGCGGGTTGCCGGACGATGTTGGCGTGCCGCGTTTCATGCGCGTCGACTTCGCCGAAAAGACGATCGCGGGGCCTAAGCGCACGACCCAGATCCGCTATCTCGACAACAGCGCGGATCAGATCCTGATGCAGGGCACCGAGCTCGGCTATGCATGGACTGTTGTAATCGACAAGACCGACGGCACCCTGTCAATGACGCTTGTCAATCGCGACGACACGTACGCGGTCTTTGGCTATTGCACGCCGCAGTAGCCGGCTACGCGCCCGGTCTTGCTCATGGTGTGTTCCACGAGTCCGAGTTCCCAATGGGAGACTCACATGGTGACGTCAGCTTCGCGGATCAAGAATGGTGATCACCGGTGCGCATGCATTTGCACCGGGTTGTATCGTCTGTTTGCCGGTGCGGTGCTGGTCGTGCTCGCTGCTTGCCACAAGCCGGCGGCGGAGCTTCCGCGTCAGGCGATCGATGTAACCGTCATGACGGTCGCCGCGCGTGATACGCCGGTCGACTTCGAATTTACCGCCCAGACGCAAAGCTCGCGTGAGGTCCAGATCCGTGCGCGCGTCGACGGTTTCCTGGACAAACGGGTCTATACCGAGGGGCAACTGGTGCATGCCGGCCAGACGCTCTTCCTGATGGACCCCAAGCCATTCGAAGCGGTGCTTCAGTCGGCCAAGGGTCAGCTCGCGCAGCAGCAGGCCCGGCTAACCGTGGCGAAAGCTAATCTTGCGCGCGTGGTTCCGCTTGTCGCACAGAACGCACTGAGCCAGAAGGAGCGCGACGATGCGATCGGCAGCGAAAAGGAGGCAGAGGCCGCGGTGATCGCTGCGAAAGGCCAGGTCCAGACCGCTGATCTCAACCTGAGTTACACCACGATCAAGTCCCCGCTCACGGGGCTGTCGAGCTTCGCCCAGCAGCAGGATGGCAGCTACGTAACAGCGGCCGCAACGGGCCTGCTTACTACCGTGTACCAGCTCGACCCGATGTGGGTGAACTTCAGCATTTCCGAGAATGAGTTGTTGGCATACCGCGACCAGATCGAGAAAAAGCAACTGCGGTTCCCGGCGAACGACGACTTCGAAGTCACTGTCGTGCTCGCCGACGGCACCGTGTTCCCGGCTCGCGGCCACATCAATTTCGCCAATCCCGCGTTCAGTACGCAAACTGGAACGTTTCTCGTGCGTGCCGCGTTTGCGAACACTCAAGGCGGCCTGCGCCCGGGCCAATTCGTACGCGCACGCGTGTCGGGCGCCGTGCGTCCGAACGCGATCCTCGTACCGCAGCGTGCGGTGTTGCAGGGATCGAAGAGCCATTTTGTCTGGGTGGTCGAGAGCGATTCCAAAGGCCATCAACGTGTGGTCGAGACCGGTTCTTGGCACGGCGACGACTGGTTCATTACGGACGGCCTGAAGCCCGGCGAGCGAATAGTGGTCGATGGCGCCATCCGGGTGGTTGCCGACACGCCCCTGAAGATTACCGATGCGCCTCCTGCCACGCCAAGTGCCGCCGACGGGCAGCACGACGGCGCGCAGGTTATGGCACAGCGCCAGCCCGAACACACTGCGACGAACTGAGCGGCGGCCGAAATGAACATTTCCCGCTTCTGCATCGACCGGCCGATTTTCGCATCGGTCATTTCGATCATCATCACGCTGGGTGGCGCGCTGTCGATGCTCAGCCTGCCCATCGCGCAGTATCCTGACATCACCCCGCCCCAGATCACGATTTCCGCCAATTACCCTGGTGCGACCGCCGACGTGGTCGCCAACAATGTGGCTGCGCCGATCGAGCAACAGGTCAACGGCGCGGACAACATGATCTACATGAACTCGTCGAGTTCATCGACGGGCAACTTTACGCTCAATGTCTTTTTTCAGATTGGCACCAACCCCGAGCTTGCACAGGTCGATGTGCAGAACCGGGTGAACCTGGCGTTGCCGCAATTGCCCCAGTCGGTGCAAGCGCAGGGCATCCAGGTGCAGAAGAAATCATCGGCGTTCATGATGGTCATTGCCATCTATTCGCCTACCGACCGCTACGATCCGACTTACATAGCCAACTACGCGAATATCTACGTGCTCGATGCGCTCAAGCGCGTCCCCGGCGCAAACCAGTCTAGTATCTTTGGTACACCTGATTATGCAATGAGAATCTGGCTTAAGCCCGACCGCATGGCGCAACTCGGTGTTACTGCCAGCGACGTGCAGAAGGCCGTATCGAATCAGAACCAGCAGTTCGCGGTCGGCAGCATCGGTCAGTCGCCAACCGGCACGCCGGTCGAGCAATCATTTGCAGTGACGACCACCGGCCGGCTGAGCGACCCGGCCGAGTTCGAGAACATCATCATCCGGGCGGCCAGCGGTGATGCTGCAATCGTGCGTCTCAGGGACATCGGCCGGGCTCAGCTCGGTCAAAAAGACTACTCGATCCGCAGCAAGTTTCAAGGCAAGCCGGCGACGATCATCGCCGTGTACCAGCAACCTGGCGCCAATGCGCTCGACGTGTCCAAGCAGGTGCGGACAACACTCGAGCAGATGAAGAAGTCCTTTCCGGAGGGCATGGACTACAGCATCGCGATGGACACGACCGAATTCACGCGGGCGTCGATCTCCGATGTGATCCATACGTTCTTCGAAGCGCTCGTGCTGGTCGTGATCGTGGTCTACGTCTTCCTGCAGAGTTTCCGTGCCACATTGATTCCGGTGATCGCCGTGCCGGTGTCGATTCTCGGAACCTTCATGGGCATGCTGGCCCTGGGCTTTTCGATCAACATGCTCACGCTGTTCGGCATGGTGCTGGCGATCGGGATTGTGGTGGACGATGCCATCGTCGTGGTCGAAAACGTCGAACGCAACATGAACGTCCATAAGCTCAGTCCAAAGGACGCCGCCAAGCGAGCGATGGACGAGGTGTCCGGCCCTGTCGTGGCGATCGTGCTCGTGTTGTGCGCGGTGTTCGTGCCGGTGGCATTTCTCGGCGGTATCACAGGGCAACTGTATAAGCAGTTTGCCATCACGATCGCCATCTCCGTGGTGTTCTCGGGCGTGGTGGCATTGACGCTGTCGCCGGCGCTTGCAGCGTTGCTGCTGAAACCGGGACACCATGAAAAGAAAGGCTTCTTCAGATGGTTCGATAACGCGTTCGGGCGGATGACCTCCGGCTATACGCGTTTGGTCAGGCTGGCCATCAAGCGTTTTGTGGTGGCATTGTTGCTGTTCGCCGGAATGATCGCGCTCGCGGTCATCATGATGAGGTCGATCCCGACGTCGTTTCTCCCGCCGGAGGACCAGGGCTACCTGCTCGGCGCGGTCATCATGCCGGACGCGGCGAGCCTTGACCGCACCGGGGCTGTGTCGCAGCACGTCACGGACTATTTCATGAAGCAGCCGGCCGTGAGCAGCGTGACGATCGTCGATGGATACAGTTTGCTGGACAGTCAGAGCAAGAACAACGCGTCGACGTTTTTTATCGGTTTCAAGAGCTTTGACGAGCGCTATAAGTTCGCCAACATCAGGACGCAGAACGCACGTGCCGTCCTGATCGATGCGTATGAAAATCTCTCCAAGGTGAAGGAGGGGATCATCCTGCCGGTCAATCCGCCGTCGATTCCAGGACTTGGAACGACAGGGGGGACCGAGATGTGGATTCAGAGCAAGGGCGACGCAACCATCCCTCAACTCGCGGCGGTGGTAGATGACTTCATAGCGAAGGCAAAACAGCGGCCCGAATTGTCTCGCGTCACGTCGACGTTCAATGCGTCGTCTCAGCAATTGCTGGTCAATGTGGACCGTGACAGGGCGGAGACGCTGGGGGTTCCTATCGAGGAAGTCTACAGCGCGATGCAGACCATGTTTGGTTCGTTGTACGTGTCGCAGTTCAACCGTTCGAGCCGGTTGTGGCAGGTGATCCTGCAAGCGGAGCCGTCGTATCGGCTCAAGCCTCAGGATCTCGATCAGATCTATGTGCGCGCCAGGACCGGCAGCATGGTGCCGCTTAAAGCCGTGGTGACTACCCAGTTTGCTACCGGTCCCGATCTGGTGACGCGCTTCAACAATTTCCCCGCGGTCAAGATCACCGCGAACGCGGCGCCAGGCTACAGCTCGGGACAGGTCCTCTCCACGCTTGACGAGGTCGCCAATGAGGTAATGCCGGCGGGATACGACGTCGGGTGGAGCGGCGAGGCATACGAAGCAAGGCAGGCTGGCGGTACCTCAGGGCTGGTGTTCGTGTTCGGCCTGATCATGGTGTTCCTGATTCTTGCCGCGCAATACGAGAAGTGGAGCTTGCCGGTAGGCGTGCTGATGGCGGTGCCGTTCGCGCTCTTTGGCGCGTTGCTCGCTATCCTGCTGCGAGGTCTCGAAAACGACGTCTATTTCCAGATTGGCTTGACGATGCTGGTCGCACTGGCCGCCAAGAACGCGATCCTGATCTTCGAGTTTGCGGTGCTGAACCGCGAGTCGGGTGAGTCGGTGTACGACGCCGCGGTCACGGCGGCGACTGAGCGGTTGCGCCCGATCGTGATGACGTCCCTGGCATTCATCCTCGGTTGCGTACCGCTTGCCATTGCCACGGGTGCGTCGGCGAATAGCCGGCATTCGATTGGCACCGGCGTCATTGGCGGCATGCTCGGCGCTACGGTGATCGCGGTGTTCTTCATCCCGATGTTCTTCTACGTGCTCGAAACGATGTCGGAAAAAAGGAGCGGGAAGAAGAAGACCCCTGGTCCGACGGTGAGCCCACCGGATCACGGCGCAGGCGCACCGACCGCTACGCCGTCTGCCCAACGCGAGGGCGACTGACATGCGTGCCTCCGCCTTTTCGTTGCTCGTCGTGCTTGCGCTCAGTGGCTGTTTGCTCGGACCGGACTATCAACGGCCAGTCGTCGATACACCGCCTGCGTTCCGCTTTGCCGAGTCGGATGCGAAGGATCTCGTCAATACAGCGTGGTGGGAACAGTTTCAGGATCCGGCGTTGAACGAGTTGATCGCCACGGCGTTGGCCGACAATCTGGACGTAAAGACCGCGGCGGCCCGCGTCGAGCAGTTTCGCGGGCAGTTCGTAACCACGCGTTCGCAGTTGTTCCCGCAGGTGGCGGCGGGGATCAACGCGCAACGCCAGCGGGTGCCGCTCGGCACGACGGACTTGCCGCCGGGTGTCGGTTCGGTATTCAACCAGTACCAGGCGACGCTCTCCGCATCCTGGGAGATCGATTTCTTCGGCAAGCTGCGTCGGCAGACGGAAGCCGCTCGTGCGAACCTGCTTGCGAGCGAAGAAGGCCGGCGTGCGACGATCCTGACGCTGGTGGCCTCGGTGGCGTCGTCGTATGTGAACCTGCTTTCACTCGACCGCCAACTTGATATTGCAAAGTCCACGGTCGCTAGTCGTGCGGCTTCCGTCAGTGTGTTTCAGTTGCGCTTTACGGGCGGCGAAGTGTCGCAAATGGAACTGGCGCAAAGCCAGTCGGAATACCAGGCCTCGCTCGCGTCGATTCCGCAGATCGAGTTGCAGATCGCGCAGCAGGAAGACGCGCTGTCAATCCTGCTTGGGCACAACCCTGAGGTTATTGTGCGTGACCGCGAGCTGGACGATCTCGCGCTGCCCGCGGTACCAGCGGGGCTGCCGTCCGAATTGCTCGAACGCCGTCCCGACCTGCGTCAGGCCGAGCAAGACCTGGTCGCCGCGAACGCGTTGATCGGCGCCGCGCGTGCGCTCTATTTCCCCTCTATCTCGCTGACCGGTTTGTTCGGCTCCGCGAGCGGACAGTTCTCTTCGCTCTTCACCGGGCCCGCACGCGTCTGGTCTTATGCCGGGGCGGTGACACTGCCTATCTTCACGGCAGGCAGTATTGGCGGTCAGGTAAAGCAAGCCGAAGCGCAGCAGCAACAAGCGCTTTTTCAGTATCAAAAGGCGATCCAGGTTGCGTTCCAGGAAGTCGCGGACGCGCTCATATCTCTGCAAAAAACGCGTGAGCAACTGGTGGTGCAGGGCAATCAGGTCGATGCGTTACGGACCTACGCACGCCTCGCGCGGCTGCGTTTCGAAGGCGGCTATACGAGCTATATCGAAGTGCTCGATGCTGAACGTAGTCTCTTCAATGCTCAACTCAGCTACGCGCAGACGCAAGGTACGGTGTTCACGTCAACGGTAAGCCTCTACAAGGCAATGGGGGGCGGCTGGGTCACCGACGCCGAACGCATGACCTCGACGAGCTACGACGGGACCACGGCCATGGCGAACCCGGCAGCTGCCGCTTCGCAACCCGCAGGGGCTGCGCCATGAATGCCGCCCGCCTGATCGCGTGTCACGAATGCGACCTGCTGCAGCGCGAGACGGTGTTGACCGGCGGAGCGACCGCGCGTTGCCGGCGTTGCGGCGCGATGCTTTATCGAAGCCCGCCTGCGAGCGTGGACCGGGCACTCGCGTTTACGCTCGCGGCAATCGTCCTGTTCGCTGTAGCCAATGCCTTCCCGATCGTGGGGCTTTCGGTGAACGGCACGCTTGTCGAGACCACGCTGTTCGGCGCGGCTCGCATCCTGTACGACGACGGTGTGTGGCCGCTCGCGGGCCTCGTGTTCGTCACGACGCTGCTGATGCCGCTGCTCGACATGGCAGCGGTAACGTATGTGCTTTTGCCTCTGCGCTCAGGACACGTCCCGCGCCGGCCCGATATCGTGTTGCGCGTGCTGCGTCGTGTGACGCCATGGGGCATGATCGAAGTGCTGATCCTCGGGATGCTGGTTGCGCTCGTCAAGCTCGCGGCTATCGCAACCGTGGTCCCCGGCATTGCCATGTTGGCGTTCGGCGCGGTGATGTTGCTGCTTGCCGCGGCTGCGGCCGCCTTCGATCATCACGATATCTGGACTCGCATCGACATCGCGCGGAGCGTGGCTAGTGTGCCCGTTGCGCCAGTTGTGCCGGTCGCCCAGACCAGCGCCTCGGCGCCCACGGCCGCCCGCGCCGGCCTGTTCGTTTGCCACGACTGCGGCTTGTTGTCGAAGCCGGCATCGCATGCCCACGAAGGCCGCTGCCCGCGTTGCGGGTCGCATCTGCATTTCCGGAAGCCCGGCAGCATTGCACGCACCTGGGCATTCGTCATTGCCGCCATCGTTCTCTACATCCCCGCCAACATGCTGCCCGTGATGGACACGAGTTCGCTCTTCGGCGCGCAAACGGACACGATCCTGAGCGGCGTGGTGTACCTCTGGACCTCGGGCTCATGGCCGCTTGCGGCCATCGTTTTCATCGCGAGCATCGCGGTGCCCATGCTCAAGATCATCGCGCTTGTCTTTCTCGTCCTGACGGCGCAACTGCGCTGGCGCTGGCTGCCCGAGAGACGCACGCGCATCTATCGGGTGGTGGAACTGGTCGGCCGCTGGTCGATGCTCGATATCTATGTCATCACCATCCTGGTCGCCCTTGTGCAATTCAACGCGCTCGCGACGATCAAGGCGGGACCCGGCGCGATCGCGTTTGGCGCGGTAGTCGTGCTGACAATGTTCGCTGCGATGTCATTCGACCCGCGTCTCATCTGGGACGCCATGGAGCCTGATCATGAATAGGCCGCCCGATTTTCCTGAAGCGGTCGCCGCTCCTCGCTCGCGCTGGCGCGTGCAGCTCGTCTGGCTGGTGCCGCTGGTGGCGGTATTGATCGGCGGCTGGCTCGCGGTGCAGTCGATCCTCGAGAAAGGCCCGACCGTCACCATCAGCTTCGTCAGCGGTGAAGGGCTCGAAGCGGGCAAGACCAAAATAAAATTCAAGAACGTGGATATTGGCGTGATCAAGAAGGTCGTCTTGTCGCCTGATCACAAACGGGTCATAGCCAGTGCCGAAGTGAACCGCGACGCCACGAACATGCTGGTAGACGATACCCGCTTCTGGGTCGTGCGCCCGCGCATATCCGGCGGCACGGTGTCGGGTATTGGTACGCTGCTGTCAGGCTCGTTCATTGGCATGGACATTGGTACCGCGAGCGAGTCCCGCCGCGATTTCGTCGGGCTGGAGTCGCCGCCGGTATTCGCGACCGGTGTGCCGGGGCGGGAGTTCGTCCTCAAGAGCGAGAACATGGGTTCGCTTGATATCGGCTCGCCGGTGTTTTACCGGCGGCTGCAGGTCGGCCAGATCACCTCTTATGCACTCGACCCCGACGGCGCCGGCATGACGCTGCACGTCTTCGTCAACGCGCCCTACGACAAATACGTGTCGGACAATACCCGCTTCTGGCACGCGAGCGGTGTCGACGTGACGCTGGATACAACCGGCGTGAAGATCAATACCGAGTCACTGGTATCGATCCTGATTGGCGGCCTGGCATTCGAGGATCCGCCAAACATGGCCGACAAGTCCGTCAAGTCCGAAGCCGCCGCGCAGCGTCAGTTCGAGCTCTTCAGCGACCGTGCCGAGGCGATGAAGCGGCACGACACCATCGTCGATACCTATGTGCTGAACTTCAAGGAGTCGGTACGCGGCTTGACGGTCGGCGCGCCCATCGATTTCCGGGGCATCGTTGTGGGCGAAGTGGCGGCGATCTATACGCACTTTGACCCGGTCAAAAAGGAGTTCAGCATTCCGGTCGTGATACGTATTTTCCCCGAGCGCTTCACCACGCGCTATGACTCCGACACGAAGGAAGAAGCGGCCGGAAATGGCGGCCGGGTCGCCCCGGATCGCAAGGCGTTCGTCGAGTATCTGGTCGCCCACGGTTTGCGCGCCCAGTTGAAAACGGCGAGCCTCCTGACGGGCCAACTTTATGTCGCCGTAGATTTCTTTCCGGCTGCTTTGAAGGCGTCGATGGACTGGAGCAAGAGTCCACCCGAATTGCCGACCGTTCCGGGCAACCTGCAAGGGCTGCAGGACTCGATCACCAGCCTCGTCGCGAAACTGAACAAGATTCCGTTCGAAACCATCGGCAACGACTTGCACCAGACGCTGGCCGACGCGGACGGTCTGCTCAAGACGCTCAACACTCAAGTCGCCCCGGAGGCTCGTGCCACGCTGGCCGCTGCGCACGACGCGCTCGTCTCGGCCAACAACACGTTGCAACCGAATTCGCCGCTGGCGCAAAGCACCGTCGACACGATGCGTGAATTGTCGCGCACGGCCGCGTCGTTCCGTGCGCTCGCCGACTATCTCGAGCGCCATCCCGAAGCGCTGCTTCGCGGCAAGACGGAGGACAAGAAGTGATGCGTACCCTCTTAACCATAGCCGTCGTGCTCGCGGCAGTAGTCGTCAACGGCTGCGCGAGCTCGCCTCAAGCGAGCTTCTATACGCTGAGTGTCGAGCCTGCGCAGCAGCAGACCGGAGACGGCACGCCGGCCCCCATTCCCACGTGGGCCATCGTGATGGGCGCGGTCACGGTCCCGGAGATCGTCGATCGCCCGCAGTTCGTGATGCGGGCCGACGTCAACCGGATCACGCTCGACGAGTTCTCCCGATGGGCAGAACCGCTGAAGGGTCAGGTCCGGCGGGTCATTGCCGCCGATCTTGCCGTGCAATTCCCCGGCGCGCTCGTGTCCGCGTTTCCGCAAAACATGGACCCCGCGGTGACGTACGTCGTATCCATCGATGTAGAGAGCTTCGAGTCGGCGCCCGACGCGGCGTCGGTCTCGGTACTGTGGTCGGTGAAGCCGCCGAAGGAGGGCGCAGCGGTGAGCGGGCGTACCGTATTGAGCGAGCGGACAGGCACCCAGGGTAACGACGCGCTCGTGGCGGCGCATAGCAAGGCGATGGCGGCGGTCAGCAATGCCATCGCCGCGGCGATCCGCACGACACGCCGGCAGTGACGACGGGGCCGGATGTATGGAAGGCATGCTGATCGATGTGGTGATTTTCCTGGCAGCGGCGCTCATTGCAGTACCTCTGTCTGTACGGCTGGGGTTCGGCTCCGTGCTTGGCTACCTGCTCGCAGGTGTGGCGATCGGCCCGTGGGTGCTCCGGCTCGTGACCGATGTGGACGCGATTCTCCACTTCGCTGAACTGGGGATCGTATTGATGATGTTCGTGATCGGCCTGGAAATGCAGGTCGAAAAGCTATGGGCCATACGCCGCACGATTTTCGGCTACGGCGGAGCGCAGATGGCCCTGTGTGCATTGGTCCTGACTGCAACGTTCCTGGTTTTCGGCACGCCATGGCGCGTCGCGCTAACGGGCGGGCTTGCATTGGCACTGTCGTCTACGGCGATGGTGATTGCTGAGCTCCAGGCACACAAGCTGATGGATACGCCGGCCGGGCGTGCAGGATTCGGCATCCTGCTGTTTCAGGACATGGCCGCGATTCCGCTGATTGCGCTACTGCCGCTGCTGGGCCCTGTGGTCGCCGATGCCGCCGGCGAACCAGGGTGGCTCGTCACGTTGAAAGCGCTGGCGATGCTTGCGGCAGTCGTGCTCGTCGGACATTTCCTGTTGCGCTTTTTGCTTCGATTGATCAAGCGCACTGGCGTGCCCGAGGTGTTCACCGCATTTGCCTTGCTCTGGGTGATAGGGATTGCGCTGCTCATGCAGAGCGTCCATCTGTCGATGTCTCTCGGTGCGTTCGTCGCCGGCATGTTGCTTGCGGATTCGGAATATCGCCATGAGATCGAGATCGATATGGCGCCGTTCAAGGGCTTGTTACTGGGCTTGTTCTTCATTGCGGTGGGGATGTCGATCGACTTCGGTGTGTTGGCGCGTGAACCCATGCTGGTCGCCGCGCTGGTAGTGGTGCTCGTGGGTATCAAGACGGTGGCGCTGTGGTTGCTCGCAGGCCGGTTCGAAGTCCCGGCCGGGCAACGTACCTATTTTGCGGTGCTGTTGTCACAAGGTGGAGAATTCGCGTTCGTCGTGCTGGCGGCATCATTGGCGGCACGCGTGATCGATCAACGCTTGTCGTCGCTCGTGACCCTGGTGGTTACATTGTCGATGGTCACGACACCGCTTCTGCTACTCATTCATCAGCGACTCTGGATACCGCGCGTCCGCGAGGATCCGGACACTTAGGGTGCTGCGTGCGCGCGCCTTAAAGGGCTTGCGACGTCAAGCCTGGTTCGTACCGGAGCCACCGCCCGCAACATGAAGTGACACGAGTCGGGCGAGCACGATCGCCGGATAAAGCTGCCCGATCAGCGCCTCGAGAATCGCTAGCGACCGCGCTGCATGGGCGACCGGCGTGATGTCACCATAGCCCACGGTGGTCAGCGTGACAAAGCTGAAGTAGATCCAGGATGAGCGATCCAGTGAACCACTGTCACGCGCAATTCCGGCGTAGGCGCCCGGCACGTGGATGTTGATGAGTTGATAGGCTTCCGCCCAGACGACCCCGATCAAAACGTAAAGTGCGATCGCACCCAGGATCCGGTCGAAGGTCACCGTGCCAGAGCTGAACACCTTGATCCCGATGACCACGCAAAGAATGCCGAGCGAAAAGAGCGCCGTTTCGTCAAGCAGCCCGGGCGTTTTTCCCGGCGGATAGAACCATCCCGTCCAGCGCACCAGGATCGCCACCCCGGAGACGAGAGCAATCGCCACGAATAGCCGGTGGTGGTCCGATACCGTCGCCACCCCGCTCAGAAGAATCATCGACAGAAGCACGTCTCTCACTATCCGCGCGAAGACGCTGTCCGGCGGGACGGTAAAGGGAACGACGAACACGTTAAGGGTGAGTAGAACAAGGAGCGCCACCATGCTGCCGATGCGCAGTTGTACTGTCCGGTCACGCCACCGTCGCGCGTATGCCATCTCGCTTCGCTCCTGCCTTATGTGTCAGACGACGGTCAGTGGCCGCTTTCAAGCGGCATCGAAAACGGGTATCAATGACTCCGCCCGTGCACTATCATCATGTGTAGAAGAAGTGTAGAAGAAACGCTGCGCCCGACTGAACACAGAACTCGGCGCCGGCTTTGGCCTTCACGAGTTGATGCGCAGACAACGGACCGGGTATTGTGATCGGCAACGTGATTCGCAAGGGGACCGACGGCATTGCTGACTTCCTTAAACTGGAATCGGCGGGCGGTTTGCTGCTCGTAGCTGCCGCCGCGCTTGCGCTGATCTGCAGCAACTCCCCGCTTCGACACGCGTACGACGATCTGCTGAAAATCCCTGTACAGATAAGCTTTGGATCGTTCGCGGTTGCAAAGCCGCTTTTACTGTGGATCAACGACGGTTTGATGGCCATCTTCTTCCTCCTGGTCGGACTGGAGGTCAAGCGCGAGGTGATTGAAGGCGAACTCTCAACGCCTGCGCAGATAGTGCTGCCTGTCGTTGCCGGGTTAGGCGGAATGGTAGTGCCTGCGCTCATCTATTTCATTTTTAACCGCGGAAATGGCGCGGCCTTGAAGGGCTGGGCGATTCCCACGGCCACTGACATTGCATTTGCGCTCGGCGTTCTTTCCCTGCTCGGGAAACGGGTCCCGCTGTCACTGAAGATATTCCTGACCGCAGTAGCAATCGCGGACGATCTGGGCGCGATCATCATCATTGCGCTGTTTTATACCGCTGAGCTTTCCATCGCAATGCTTTTTTTAGCGGTCGTAGCCATAGCGGTTCTGATCGCCTTGAACCTGCAGAAAGTCACGCGAATTGCGCCTTACATTATCGTTGGCGTGATCTTGTGGGTGTTCGTTCTGAAGTCGGGTGTTCACGCAACGCTTGCAGGCGTTGCGATCGCTTTCGCCGTGCCATTGAAGACAACGGGCGCACAAGGCACAGCTCCGCTCCACCAGCTTGAACACAGTCTCCATCCCTGGGTGGCCTTTGGTGTGTTGCCGATCTTCGCTTTTGCGAACGCCGGCGTGTCGTTCGCCGGCGTTACGCTGTCCGCGCTGGCACAGCCGCTGCCTCTCGGCATTGCCGTGGGCCTTTTTGCCGGAAAGCTCTGCGGTGTTTGCGGGGCGAGCGCCATGCTGATTCGGCTCGGTCTGGCCAAGCTTCCCGAGGGCGCCAGTTGGCTCCAGCTGATTGGTGTCGCCGCGTTATGTGGCGTCGGCTTCACCATGAGTCTGTTCATCGGCTCACTCGCTCTCGATGGTCCCGAATATTTCACGCCGCTCCGGTTGGGCGTGATCGCGGGCTCAACGCTATCGGGTGTTATCGGCTATCTGTTGCTTAGATTCGCGTCAGGTCGTCCCAGAGCGGCCCTATCGCGCCCGGCTAACTAATCGATCTCTCGACCGGAGAAGAGCATCGTGACCCTCGACACCCTGGAAACGCTGATGGGCGCTTCCCTCGTTCTTTTGCTAGGGCGGCAGATCCTCGCCCGGATCGGGATACTGCGGACCTACAGTATTCCCGAGCCGGTTGTCGGCGGACTGCTGGTCGCCTTCCTGGCGTTTGCGTTACGCGCGGTTTTTCAAATCGACGTGCGTTTTGACACGACGCTTCAAACGCCGCTGATGCTCACGTTCTTCGCCACGATTGGACTTAACGCAGATCTGGCAGGGCTGAAAGCCGGCGGGCGTTCGCTGATTGTGTTTCTCGGTGCTGTAGTGGGCTTGCTGGTGATGCAGGATGCGCTGGGCCTTGTCCTTGCCTGGGCGTTGGGGCAAGAGCGCCTCCTGGGCCTGCTCGGGGCGTCTGTGACGCTCTCCGGCGGTCATGGCACCGGTGCAGCGTGGGCGAGGGTGTTCGCGGAACGTCATGGGCTCGCGTCAGCGACGGAGATTGCCATTGCCTGCGCTACGTTCGGCTTGATACTCGGGGGATTGATCGGTGGTCCGGTCGCGCGGTTTCTGATTACGCGCCACAGCCTGGTCCCAAATCCTGAATCCAACGCAGCCGGCCTAAGCGGTTTTGAGCAACCCAAGGCTGTTCGCCCGATCACGGCGATGGCTGTCATCGAGACAGTGGCGCTGATTGCCGTTTGCCTGGCGGTCGGCTCGGCGCTTGCAGTGTGGCTGGCAGGCACGGCACTCGAGTTACCCGCGTTCGTGTGCGTCTTGTTCGTCGGCGTTGTTCTGCGCAACGGCCTCGCCTTGCGTGGCTGGTATCAGGTCTTCGAGGACGAAGTGTCGCTGCTTGGGAATGTCAGCCTCGGACTGTTTCTGGCGATCGCGCTGATGAGTCTGCGCCTGGGGGACCTGGCCTCGCTCGCGCTGCCGCTCTTCGCGATCCTGATCGTGCAGGCGATCGCCATGGCTGCCTACGCCATCTTCGTCACCTTCCGGGTCATGGGGCGCAACTATGACGCCGCGGTGCTGGCTGCCGGGCATTGTGGTTTCGGCCTTGGGGCTACGCCGACGGCGATCGCCAACATGCAGGCCATCACGGAGCGGTTCGGCCCGTCTCATCTGGCATTTCTGGTGGTGCCCATGGTGGGCGCGTTCTTTATCGACATTGCGAATGCGATCGTCATCAAGTTGTTTCTGCTGCTGCCCATTTACGGATAAAGTATCGTCACGCATGGGTGGGAAAACTAGCGTAGGTGAACTGACGGCGTGGCGACCCTCTTTAATGAACACACGACACGTAGCTCTTATGCGAATCGTAGTAAATGCTCACTCGACCGTTTTCAAGGTTGACTACCTTGTGGAAGCCCTTGCCGGCGATGGTGTGTGACCAATAGGTGCTGCTACCTCCCCAGCCATAGAGACCACCTGGATAACGCAAATCATCTTTTGGCGCGACGATCGCGTATTTACTTCCTGGCGCAGAATTGTTGCCCGTGTTCCCGTAGACGAACAGCGCCGCCAGCTCTTCGACCGTCGGTAGCCGCATATGACGCTTCGCACAGTGATACAGCGCGTCGTGATAGTCGTATCGCACCACTCTCGCCCTGTTGAACTGGTCTTGGGTGCTCCTGTTCGCGCGCGGGATTTTTTTCTCCCACGGAAAGAAGTTGGTTACGGGGCGGCTAAAACAGGTCTGGTCGTGGGAGAAGACGGTCGTGCCGTCGCCTGTCGTAGGATATGTTCCTTTAGGCATGCAGATTTCTTCCGCGGCTACTATCGCGCTCGCCCGTGCCGCTGCAGGCGAAAGACTCGAACTGAGAACGACTACTGCAATCAACAATGTGCGCAGCAACGCATATCTCGGATTCCGCTTTCCGCAGGCGTAAGTCATGGCAGTCCGATGGTTGTGTTCGGGATCATTCGAGGGCGCACGACTGGGATGGTGTCACAAATCCCAACCGTGCCAAGCGTTGCCCGCAACCCCAAAAGACTCATAGACGGTTGCATCCCAAGGTTTCAAGCTAAGCCTCGAAAAGAAGGAAGTAAACATCTTTTTATCGGATTGATCGGCTAACGACCACTATTTAAATGCCACTGGATACCAGTCGTGCGAGTTCGGTTGTGCTCGCTCACGGACAGGCCGTAATCGCTCATCGTGGTCACCGCGAGGGATATGCTCGTTCGCGGGCAGATCAAGCCCGGTTTATTGTCGCAAGACCGCCAGTTTTACTTTTCACTTCGTTGGTCAATTTACGTATTTTGCTGCACACTCGTGGGCCTGCGGTATAGGTGCCCGCGTGGCCAACATCAGCTGCGCTCCGGGTGCACAGGGTGACGTGCCGGAGTACAGGTTTCTTAGAATCGTATGTCCTTTTTCAGGAGACGCGCGTGGGCCTGAAGCGCGGAAGATCGAGTCGATTCCATTTGCCGCGTCGAACGCGCTCACCGTGGCATGCGCCGCGTGCGCGCACGTTGTTCATGCGGCCGGCGGCTTCCCCGCAACGCGTGCTGTTGCTTCGCTTTTGTCTTGTGATCGGATTGTGCGCGCTTGCCTTTGTCGTGGTTTATATCGATCGCGAAGGGCTGCGCGATGCGACCAAGCCGACGCTCGGCGTGATCGACCTGATGTATTTCACAATGGTCACTGTCGCGACAGTTGGCTATGGCGACATAGTGCCCGTTACAGCCCGCGCGCGCCTTATCGTCACATTCCTCGTCATGCCAATACGTATCACCATCTGGTTTGTCTTTCTAGGCACAGCGTATCAATTCGTCATTCAACGCGTGATCGAGGAGCTTCGCATGAAACGCCTGCAAAAGCGGTTGCAGGGCCACGTCGTTGTGTGCGGCTTCGGACTCAGCGGCTCGGTCGCGGTTCGTGAGTTACTCGAAAGCGGCGTGGATCCCAATTCGATCATTGTGATCGACCAGCAGCAATCGGCGCTTGAGTCGGCGACGGCGCTGGGCGTTGCCGGTTTGCTCGGCGACCCGTCGCGCGAGGACGTCTTGCAACAGGCGGGGATTCGTTCGGCGAAGGCCGTCATAGTCACGGTCTCCGATGACCCGACCGCAATACTGCTGACGTTAAGCATTCGTAGCATTGCGCCAGAAACAAAAATTGTGGTGCGGATTCAGGAACATGTGTTCCAACGACAATTGCGGCAGGCAGGTGCTGACGTAATTGTGTCGTCGACCAAGATCGGCGGACTGCTCCTGGCCGACGCGGTGGAAAGCCGGTATATCGTTCCGTTCGTCAACGACCTGTTGTCGGCGCGTGGACGCGTCACGCTACTGGAGCGGGCCGCCGCACCGCGGGAAATCGGTCAGGCGACGAATGCCGTTACGGGCATGCTCATCGTCGGGCTGGTCCACGACGGCCGAATGTTTTCGTTCTATGAGGACGCGCCGCGCACAATTGAAGAGGGCGATGTGTTGATCGTGATGGAGTCCACGCGGGTGCCGCGGACCGAACAAACTTGAAAGCCGCTTCAGAAAGAGGGGCGTAAGGGAGCGCGCCGCGGTTGGTGTACAAGGTATCGCCATATCGGAGCGCGCTTATCAGCAGGCGGTCGCCTATGCGAAAAAGCGCGCGCAACACACCGCTATCTACTGGCGCCAAGTCATCGAACCGAGGGGCGCTTTGGCGATCAGCCGAACTCGCAAGAGCCGAACTTTTATCGTTGTATTTTTTGTTTCATGTCTTTCCCGCCGGCAATCGATGCACACTCAAATCGGTTGCCGGCGGCGAAAGCCCGTAGTGCCCTCGCGACTCGCTTAGCCGAGCGCGTAGCGTTCGAGCCAATGTGCGTAAGGCGCGGGCAGCGTCCACGAAGGACGTGCAATGCCGAGTTTTTTCGCGGCGTAATACGGCCAGTGAGGATTGGCCAGATTGGCCCGACCCACCATCACGAGATCGAGCTGACCTTCGCGGACTGCGTTATCGGCGAGTTCTGGTGTATCGATTCCCCAAGCTGACGCAACCGGCAGTTGCGTCTCGCGCCGCACCCGCTGCGCAATCGGCGCGAGGAACGCGGGCGCCCACGGGATGCTGGCCGTCGGCGTAGAAAAACCCACGCTGACGCTGAGCATGTCCAGCCCTTCACGCTTGAAATTTTTCGTCAGCTCGATGGATTCCGCGAGTGTTTCCTCATCGCGGCCGTCATATTCGATCACGCCAAAGCGAGCCGTCAGCGGCAGATGTTCGGGCCACACTTCGCGCACTGCAGCCAGCGTCTCCAGCATGAAGCGGCTGCGATTCTCGAGGCTCCCGCCATAGGCGTCATCGCGTTGATTGGAGTGGGTCGAGAAAAAGCTCTGACCGAGATAGCCGTGAGCGAAGTGCAGTTCCAGCCATTCAAAACCCGCATCGAGTGCTCGTTTTGCGGCATCAACGAAATCCTGACGCACGCGGGCGATGTCGTCGAGTGTCATCGCTTTGGGCACCTTGGGCAGATTCGCCCCGAAGGCGATAGCCGAGGGAGCGATGGTCTGCCAGCCTCGCGGATCGTCTTCGCTGATATGGTCGTCGCCTTCCCATGGCCGGTTGGCGCTGGCCTTGCGACCCGCGTGGGCGATCTGGATTCCCGGCACCGAGCCTGCTGCCTTGATCGATGCAACGACGGGCACGAACGCCTGCGCCTGCTCGTCATTCCAGATGCCCGTGCAGCCCGGAGTAATGCGGCCATCAGGCGACACGGCCGTCGCCTCGACGATAACCAGCCCCGCACCACCGCGCGCCAGACCAGCCAGATGCACGCGATGCCAGTCGTTGATCAGGCCATCGACGGCGGAGTACTGGCACATCGGCGGGATCGCGATGCGGTTGCGCAAAGAGATGTCTTTGAGTTTGAAGGGTTCAAATAATGCGGGCATCAGACAGGCTCCGTGGAATGATCTAGCTCGATAGTTCGATATAATTCGAACTATCGATTATCACAGAAACCAGTACCATCTGCTGTATGCGCATATATAACCATCCTGACCCTGAGGGCTTCACCCTCCAGCGGATCTTCAACGCCTTGAGCGACCCGGTGCGTCTCGACATCGTGCGGCATTTGTCGCATGTCACCGAAGCCACCTGCGGGGAGCTCGACGGCGGCCGCCCGAAATCAAGCATGTCCCACCACTTCCGCATCTTGCGCGAGGCGGGTCTCGTCCAGACCCGCGTGGCCGGCACGGTTCATCAGAACACGTTGCGACGGGCTGAACTCGACAGCAGGTTCCCGGGACTCATGAACGCCATCCTCAACCAGACTCCCTGACGACGTCGCTGATCACTTCGCCGCGGCAACCAACCGCGCGCACTTTTAGCAAAGTAGCGGACGTGCGTACCTAACGTCACGTCGAACCCGTGACTCCGCTCGTAGCGGTACGAATCGCGGCCGCACTTGCAGATTGAAATTTATAACTTGAAAGGAATGATCGATGGCCCGACTGCTTCCCGACGCGCTCACAGCGCTTGCTGTTGACGCGCTGCTTGCCGCCGGCGCATTGCCCACGACCGCGCAATCTACAGCCCGTGCGCTCGTTTATGCGGACCTGCGCGGGTTGTCGTCGCATGGGGTATCGCGTCTGCCGATGTATTGCGCGCAACTCAGGAACGGCCGCGTTGATCCGTTGGCGCAACCGGTCATCGTCTCGGATCGCGGTGCGGCTGTGCTGGTCGACGGCGCGGATGGACTCGCTTATCCCGCCTGCGATCTCGCGATCAGCGTGTTGATCGAACGTGCGCGGCAGTTCGGCAGCGCGGTCGCGGGCGTCAGGCGCAGCCATCATTTCGGCGTTGGGGCCGCGCATTTGCAGGCGCTTGGCGCGGCAGGCATGGTCGGGCTCGCGTTCAGCAACTCGCCTGCGGCCATGCCCGCGTGGGGCGGTCGGCGGGCGCTGTTCGGCACCAATCCCATTGCTGCCGTCTTTCCGCGCCGTCACGCGGAACCGCTGGTGATCGACCTGGCGCTCTCGCAGATTGCGCGCGGCAAGGTTGCCATTGCCGCCCGTGATGGCAAGCCAATTCCTGAAGGCTGGGCGACCACTCGCGACGGCCACCCGACGACCGACGCCCGTGCCGCCCTCGACGGCATGATGCTGCCGTTCGGCGGGGCGAAGGGCGCGATGCTCGCGTTGGTTGTCGAGTTGCTGGCGGCGGCGCTGACCGGCGCGAATTTCGGCTACGAAGCCGGTTCGTTCCTGACGGAGGAGGGCGAGCGGTCTCGCATCGGCCATTTATTCTGGGCGATCGATCCCGGCGCACTGGCCGGTGACGACACCTACCTCTCACGAGTGGAAACGCTGATTGAAATGATGCTCATGGACGACGATGTCCGGCTTCCAGGCTACCGGAGAGAACGTCTTGCCGAAGCGTCGGAACAGGAAGGCGTTGATATTCCCGACACTCTGATCGCGCAATTGAAGGGAAGTTGAAACCATCAGCGTAGCGGATAGTTCTTCTCGCAAATCGCGATTTCCCTTGGCGACCGGCGGCGGTTAGGATGGTCAGGATCGGATCGGTACCGCCTGGACATACCGGAAGTCGCGAGGGAGACCCAGCATGGAACATCACGCCCGCACGCAGAACGAGCGGCTTGAGATCAAGACGACCACCTGCTACATGTGTGCTTGTCGCTGTGGCATTCGCGTGCATTTGCGCGAAGGCGAAGTGCGTTACATCGATGGCAACCCGGAACACCCGCTCAACCAGGGCGTGATCTGCGCGAAGGGCGCGTCCGGCATCATGAAGCAATATTCGCCCGCTCGCCTCACGCAGCCGTTGATGCGCAAGGCGGACGCCGAGCGTGGCAGCGCGCAGTTCGAACCGGTGTCGTGGGAAGTCGCCTTCGATATCCTCGAAAAGCGCCTTGCCGGGATTCGCGCTACCGACCCAAAGAAGTTCGCGCTGTTTACGGGCCGCGATCAGATGCAGGCGCTGACAGGCCTCTTTGCCAAACAGTTCGGTACGCCTAACTATGCGGCTCACGGCGGCTTTTGTTCAGCGAACATGGCGGCCGGCATGATCTATACGATCGGAGGCTCGTTCTGGGAATTCGGCGGCCCTGATCTCGACAGCGCCAAGCTGTTCTTCATGATCGGCACGGCGGAGGATCATCATTCAAATCCGCTGAAGATCGCCATCTCGAAGTTCAAGCGCGGGGGCGGACGCTTTATCGCGATCAATCCAATCCGCACCGGTTACGCCGCCATTGCCGACGAATGGGTACCGATCAAGCCCGGCACCGACGGCGCGCTGTTCATGGCGTTTCTCCACGAGTTGATTGCGGCTGACGCCTGGGACCATGAGTTCGTGCGGCGCTATACGAATGCGGCCGATCTCGTCGATCTCAACGAAGGGAGTGAGAACTTCGGCCTGTTCGTCAGCGATCCGGATACACCTGCCGGCAATCCTTTGTTTCCGCAAAATCATGCGTGGTGGGATGCTGAAACGGCGCGTGCCGTGCCGCATCATTCACCCGGTGTGACGCCCGCGCTCGATGGCCGCTATACGCTCGATGACGGCACGCCCGTTGCACCGTCGTTCACGCTGCTGCGCGAACGCGTGGCGGATTGCACGCCCGAGTGGGCCGCTGATATTACGGGCATTCCCGCTGCCACCATTCGTCGCCTTGCGCAGGAGATGATCCAGACGAGCCGCGATCACCGGATCACGCTGCCCATTCGCTGGACCGACGCGTGGGGCGAGACGCACGAAACCGTCACCGGCAACCCCGTCGCGTTTCACGCCATGCGCGGGCTTGCTGCGCATTCGAACGGCTTCCAGTCGATCCGTGCGCTCGCAGTGCTGATGTCGCTGCTGGGCACGATCGACCGGCCCGGCGGTTTTCGACATAAATCGCCGTTTCCGCGTGCCGTGCCGCCATCGGCGAAACCGCCGAACAGCCCCGACGCCGTCAAGCCGAACACGCCGCTTGCAAGCGGGCCGCTGGGCTGGCCCGCGGCGCCTGAAGATCTTTTCATCGATGAAAACGGCGGCCCCGTTCGCATTGATAAAGCGTTCTCGTGGGAATATCCGCTGGCCGTGCATGGTGTGATGCATAGCGTGATCACCAACGCGTGGCGAGGGGACCCGTACCCCATCGACACGTTGATGATCTTCATGGCCAACATGGCCTGGAACTCGTCGATGAATACGACGAAGGTGCGCGAGATGCTCGTCGACAAACACGCGAACGGTGACTACAAGATTCCGTTTCTCGTGGTGTGCGACGCGTTCCAGTCGGAGATGACGGCGTTCGCCGACCTCATCCTGCCGGACACGACTTACCTTGAGCGCCACGACGCGATGTCGATGCTCGATCGCCCGATCTCCGAATTCGAGGGTCCGGCCGATTCCGTACGCGTGCCGGTCGTGCCGCCTTCGGGTGAGTGCAAGCCGTTCCAGGAAGTGCTGATCGAACTGGCGTCGCGGCTGAAGTTTCCGGCCTTCACCACGGCCGAAGGCACGCGGCGCTTTCGTGATTATCCTGACTTCGTGGTCAATTTCACGACGACGCCCGATTCCGGGGTCGGTTTCCTGATTGGATGGCGCGGCAAGGACGGGGATAAGGCGCTGGTCGGCGAGCCGAATCCGAAGCAGTGGGAGCAGTACGCGAAGAACAACTGCGTGTTCCATCACGTGATGCCGGAAGACTTGCAGTACATGCGCAACTGCAACGGGCCGTATCTGGACTGGGCGGTGAAGAACGGTTTTCGCAAGTTTCGCGAACCCATCGTCATCCAGCTTTATTCCGATGTCATGCAGAAGTTTCGTCTCGCGGCGCAAGGGCGAACGAAAGGCAGGCAGCCTCCCGAGCACTTGCGCGAGCGTGTCGAAAAATACTTCGATCCGCTGCCGTTCTGGTACGCACCGCTTGAAAGCAACTCGACCGATCTTGAGCGCTTTCCGCTGGCTGCAGTGACCCAGCGGCCGATGGCGATGTATCACTCATGGGACTCGCAGAATGCGTGGCTGCGTCAGATCCATGGCGAGAATTATCTCTACATGAATCCGTTGATGGCGGCTGAGAACGGGATTGCGGACGGCGGCTGGATTTACGTCGAGTCGCAGTGGGGGCGCGTGCGCTGCATGGCTCGCTTCAGTGAAACGGTTGAGCCGGGGACGGTATGGACCTGGAATGCGATCGGCAAGGCGTCGGGTGCATGGAACCTTGGCGCGAACGCTAGCGAATCGCAACGTGGTTTCCTGCTCAATCACCTGATCACCGACGAACTGCCCGGCGCGGACAAAGCAGACGAAGCCGCCGGGCGTGTCTCGAACTCGGACCCGATAACGGGACAGGCGGCGTGGTACGACGTGCGCGTTCGGATTTATCCAGCGGAGGCCGACGCGCAGCACACGCTGCCGCAGTTCGACGCCATGCATGCGCTGCCGGGCTCGAATGGCGTGATATCGCGGATCGTGCAGACCTACTTCGCAGGGCAAGGCGAATTTGCGGCACGACTGCGCGGTGCGGTAGGGCGCAAGTAGTGACTCTAAGAGTGACTCTAAGAAGCAAGGGGACATCCAATGACTCAGATGGCGCTGGTGATCGACCTGAACGTGTGCGTGGGATGCCACGCTTGCGTGACGAGTTGCAAGGAGTGGAATACATCGGGTGAGTCGGGCAGCCTTGCCGACCTGAATCCCTACGACGCCGATCCCTCCGGCACGTTCTTCAATCGTGTCCAGAGCTTTGAGGCGGGCAGTTATCCGAACGCCGAGACCATCCATTTCCCGAAGTCGTGCCTGCACTGCGAGGACCCGCCGTGCGTGCCGGTGTGTCCAACCGGTGCGAGCTATAAGCGCAAGGAAGACGGGCTCGTGCTGGTGGACTTCGATAAATGCATCGGCTGCAAGTACTGCGCGTGGGCCTGTCCGTACGGCGCACGCGAACTGGACGAAGAGCGCAAGGAGATGACGAAGTGCACCTTGTGCGTGGATCGGATCCATGACGAAAACCTCTCCGAGCGAGATCGACAACCGGCCTGCGTGCTCGCATGCCCGACCTCCGCGCGATTGTTCGGCGACATTCACGATCCCGAATCCGTGGTGTCGAAGGCGATCAGGGAGCGCGGCGGTTATCAGTTGATGCCCGAATGGGATACGAAGCCAGCGAACCATTATCTGCCGCGCAAGACGACTTCGGCTTCGGGGTGTGGGGAGGGCAGTTGTTCGTGCAAGACAGATTCGGCTGAGTCCATGCCGCAAACCGTGGACGCGCAACTTGAGCGTGGGCAATTGCATCTTGCGTCAATCGCGACGCGCATCTAAAGGACTCCGCAATGAATCCCGCTTTCTCGGTCGTCTTTCTCACCACACTAAGCGGCGCCGCGCAGGGCCTGCTGATCGCGCTCGTCGGCGTGGAGGCGGCGGCCTATCTCGGCCTTCTCGCAGCGCCGCCGACCGCGTTCTACGTCACGGGCTCGGCGTTATCGGTAGCACTCGGTGGGCTCGGTCTCATCGCGTCGTTCTTCCATCTCGGGCATCCTGAACGCGCGTGGCGCGCAGTCGCCATGTGGCGGACCTCGTGGTTATCGCGTGAATGCCTGTGTCTGCCGGCCTTTCTCGCGTGTGCGTTTTTCTACGGTGTCGCGCACTGGTTCGGTTCGCCATGGTCGCTCGCGTTAGGGGCGCTTGGTGTGCTCGCGAGCGCTGCGCTGTTCGTTTGCTCGGCCATGATCTATGCATGCCTGCGCTTTCTCCAGGAGTGGGCCACGCCACTTACCCTCGCCAACTTTGTCCTGCTTGGCTGCGCGTCCGGGTTCACGCTGGTCACCGCTTTGAGCGCGTGGTTCGCGCCAGCACTCACAGCAGGGCTTGCCGCCTGCGCGTGCGCGCTGACGCTTGCCGGTTGCGCGAGCCGGTCGGCATCGCTCGTGCGCAATGCACGGCTGCGGCCGAAGTCCACCGTGCAAAGCGCGACCGGTATCAAGAACGCGAAGGTCGTGCAGGTATCACGCGGTTTCACGGCCGGCGCATTCAATCTGCGCGAGTTCTTTCACGGTAAATCGGCAGGCACGCTGCGCGGGGTCAAGTGGGGATTTCTTGGGACGGCGTTCGTGGCTCCCGTAGTGCTGATGACATTGGGCGCAGGCGTGCATTCGATCGGCATCTCGGTCGTCCTGCTGGCCGCGGCGTGTCTCGTGCAGTACGCAGGATTGGTGGCAGAACGATGGTTCTTCTTCGCCGAGGCGAAGCATCCGCAGAACCTGTATTACGCGCGAGTGGGATGACGCCTGGCTTGGCGGAGAGGCGCGGTCGTACCGCGCACGAGACCACTACAGCGGAGCACATCGCTCCCGGAGCAACAAGTATTCAGTTGCTCCCTTCAAAACCACGCATGCGAAATGATCGGCGGGACGTAAATCCGCTGGATCATTTTGTGCACTCAATGCACGCGTGAAATATTGCGTAAGGCCTTGAGAAGGTCGCCTCCTTTTCGATCGCTTCATTCGCACGAAAACTAGGATCATCCCCTTAGCGAACTCAGCCTTCAGGCACGCGCCCAAGGAACGCTCTCGCATCGGCGGTGGCGAACCGCGCGTGGCCGACAGGTATCGGAAACGTGAGCGATGAAACGTGACCATTTACGCGTCATCAGAAGTGCTTCCGGGAGTCGGCGTGCGACTGTTCGTTTCAAGGCTACTGCTTAAAAAGCTTAGCCGGGCGAATGGAAGGCATCGTGTTCGATCACCGCAACTTCAACGATGGATCAACGGGGGCAGGTATGACAAGGTCAGGAAAATTGGAATCGAAACTGTTCAGCGTGAGGCGTGCTGCCGGGACCGCCACGCTAGCGTTACTGCTGTTGGGCGGTGGCTTTTCCGGATCCGCGCAGGCCGCGAGCTTTCATTGCGGCAAGAAGGTCTCAAGCTCGGAAAAGCTTGTTTGCAACGATCCCGAACTGTCGTCTCTCGACGATAAGCTGGCGATCTCCTACAAGCGCGCGAAAGACGTTACGCCCGACACGGCAGCTTTTGAGGACGACCGCGTCAAGCAGTGGCAGTGGCGTCAGCACAACTGCAAGGACAAGATCTGCGTGATCAATTGGTACAACCGTCGCATCAGCGAGCTCGATGCGGACTTTAGTCAAGGGAGCGAGAACCAGGTTACCGTGCTTAAGGCCAGCCTTGCTGAGCAAAATCTGGTGCCCCCGGCTCAAGCAGCCGTGTTGAGGATGAAAGGCGACGCAGGTTCCTTGTCGATGCAATAGCAGGCGGGCGCTGCTTGTTTAATGAGGGTTGCTTGTGCGCAGGACTTCCCTAGCTGGCAGCGACTGGCCTGGGCGCGTCATGCCTGCCTTACGGCAGTCGCTCTTGCCGGGGCCGAACCAACGAACGATTGGTTTGGCCCCAGCACGCCTCGCGCGAATGCGCTACGACTTGGCGCAGGATGTCGCCAGGCAAGCGGCATCCGAGTAGCAGCCTGTCATTAGTTACTTTATCCGTGGTTGTTCAAACGGGGACCGCGGCAAGGGCTCGCCATCTACGAATGCTGTGGCGCTGCGCACGGCAAACTCGAAGGCACAGTCACGATTAGCAAACTGTCCGAGATTGCCAAGAGAGGTCGCTTCGCCATCCTCCTCCAGGATGGAAACGCGGGCGAGGAACGTATTGCCTAGTCTTGTTACCGACGGTTGAATAGCCGCACCATGGTGATAAAAGACCATTGCATCTCCTTTCATTGATTGTCCACCTTCGATAACTGTAGTCCCGACATGCGCCGATCAAAAATATTAATTTTCCGCGCCGGGCACACATTTAAAAGCAGAAGCCCAGCACTTGGATAATCGGCACGTTCGTCCCGATCCACACGCGCGAGCACGCGCTGAAAGTGGCATCGGTGTAATGAAGTGCGAACATAAAACTGTTCGAACGGAGAGTCTTATAAAGCTACGCGGATCAGACGACCGTTCTGTGACGCGAGGATTTCCGGGCGTATGGAAGCGCCAGGCGGCGAAAGCAGGTGCGCTGTAAGCTTAGCCTTCGCACGAGACATAAATCGCGACGAAAATCAGCGCCGTGGAAGGTGGTCGCGGGCCATTCGATCCTGAACATAGCCACATTAACAATGCGCGGAACCCATCGACTTGTCGCTGAAAGGCAAGCCTGTGTCTGTCGAGACGCATCGCAGCGTGATTGACATGATTGTGTTGGAGAATGAGGGTGCGACTGCAACCGGTGTCCGACTATATCGAGCCCGGGTTGCTTGAGCCGCATGCGCACAGCTGCTTTAAGGATCATCCAATCGAATGTGTATTCTTCGGCCCCTCATGCTTCAGTTCGTGACCGACGACCCAATTGCGGTGTCGGCGCGACATGACTCTCTCATGTCGAATCCCAATGCCCAGCGGCAAGTCTTCAGGCGATCCTCGTGACCGGCGCGCACACACGTAACGTCGCGATCCTGTTTGCTTTGCTTGGAGTCGGTCTCTCAATGGGCGTGCCTTTCATATTAGGCTCCCACGTGCTATTGGCCGGGCTTCGCACCGTCCCCGTAGATGTATTTCTGGTGCTCGCTGCAAGCGCCGCCGTGAGCGCGCTAGCGAAAGCGGGCAAGCTGCAGCTCATGCAAACGACACTTGGCTTGCGCCTTCCTTTCATGCGCACTTTTGCGATCACGCTCGTGACTGATTTCGCATTCCTGGTGTCACCGCTGGGAGCCGCCGGGTATGGGGTCAATATCGGCTTGCTGCAACGCGCTGGGGCGTCGTGGGCGATTGCCACCACGGTTGTGGGCGCCGACCAGGCACTCGACCTGACGTTCTTCGGGGTAGCGGTCCCAATCGCGCTTTTGTTCTCCATGGGCGCGTTGGCTCATCTGCTTCCGATGGTGAGTTTATCCACGGTTGCCGCAACGCTCGCAGGTCTCGCCATCCTGATGGGCGTTCTTTGGATGTGCCGCCGCTATGTCGCGCGTGCACTCGGCGCGGCGGGACATCTTGTTCCATGGCTCAGAGCCCGGCGGTCCCGCTGGGACAAATTTCGCCACAGCGTGCACCAGCAGTGGCGGCTACTTATCACGGGGCCTCGCAACCGGTTCGTCGCACTGTTGCTGCTGACCACGCTGCAGTGGCTGCTTCGCTATAGCGCCCTATGGTTCATTTTGCTGGAACTCGGGTACCGTTTGCCGCTCGGATTTGTGCTCGCCGTGCAGGCGGTGGTGTTGCATGCGGCACTCTGGACCGGCGTACCTGCAGGTGGCGGCGGTGGCGATCTGGCGCTTGCAGCCGCGTTCGCCACGTGGGTTCCGCGGGCAGCCCTCGCGACGGCCCTGGTTCTCTGGCGATTCGCGACGCTCTATTGTCCGCTGATGCTGGGCGCTATGGGGTTTATCGCACTTGCGTGGCGCCGCCGCGCGGCCACGCCTGTTCCCGCTCGTGACTGACGCTTTGAAGGAGTACTTCGAAGGAACCCTTCAAACGAACCTCAAGCCACGTTGTCGCGTGCGCTCCTGATTCTGACGAAGAACGGCGCATGCCCGGCGTGATCGACCCTTAACAAAAAGAGATGACACGTCTGTGACAAGAGCGCGAGCGGATAACTGACTTTCAACAAGTCGGCGATCATGCGCCATTCCGCGCGAACGCCCGCCCAGTAGCCGAGTTTTTCAGTCTTGCGCGCCTGCGTTACCTTAGGCCAGTGGGTGACCGCTATCGAGAGCCGGCGTTCGATGATCAGGCGGTTCATGAATACCTCGATACCAAAGCGCGGCAAGCGGTGAATTTCCTTGAGCGCCTCGCTTAGCAGTTCTTTCCTGACCACCCGCTCACCCGAAACGAAATCCAGGCCGATGGCGCGAAACAGCAGCAAGCTGTTCTGCCGCAGGCTCAGGCTGACGTCCGCGGTGCCGTTCAGAACGGGCGCAGCGAGTGCGGTGATGTGTTCGCTGGCGAGCCCCTTGAGGTCTGCATCGAGCAGCATGAGCAACGCGTTCTCGGCCGCGGCGATTCCTTCGGCCATCGCCGCGCTTTTACCGCGGTTCACCGGACACTTAATCAGCCTGACAGAGGGGAAGCGCCTGACGATGTCGGCGGTACCGTCGGTCGAGCCGTCATCGACCACGATAACCTCGGCCAGCAGCGGATGCACCGTTGCAACGCCCAGCACTGCACCGATCCGCGGGGCTTCGTTAAATGCGCAAATGATGCATGAAACACGGTGGCGATTAGACGATGTGGACAGGGCAGTCATGCGGTACGGCAGATGAGCAATTGGAGAAAGTGGCGCTAAGGTGACGCAGCACGCCGATGCTGAGCGCGATTTGCGATCTGGCATCCTACCGCACGTAGCGGAAACGCGTCCCCTCATGCAGAAGAAATCCTGGTGAGGCGCCAACTGAAGCTGATCGACTGCGTCGCCTGGCCGGCATTCTCCAATCAAACTTTGGCTCGGGATTGTTGTGCCGGCTGACGCCTTGATCGCAGGCGTATTGCGCCCAGCGCGCAGAGACAGCAGAGGCCGCAATGGCTACTCGCAACCCGGATGCACCCTCGCGCCGTCGACTACCTCCGCTTCGAGATAACCCCGGCCCATCTCCTTGGCAAAGCGTGCCGGATTACCTTCCCAGACTATGCGGGCGTGCTCAAGCACGTAGACGCGATCGGCGTGCGGCAAAGCAAACGTAACGTTCTGCTCCCCCAGCAGCACGGTTATCGGCGTGGTCTGTTGCAGCCTTTCCAGCGCCTTCGAGAGTTGTTCCAGGATCACCGGTGCGAGCCCGAGGGTCGGCTCGTCCAGGATCAGGAGCTTGGGTTGCATCATGAGCGCGCGTGCAATGGCCAGCATCTGCTGTTCGCCGCCGG
>Ga0302310_10000399_pt1 | contig 41118 bp, 35 predicted proteins | sample III_Palsa_N1_2_FD_200451 | JGI IMG/M metagenome (GOLD analysis project Ga0302310, IMG submission 200451) | Peat permafrost microbial communities from Stordalen Mire near Abisko, Sweden - III_Palsa_N1_2 | ecosystem: Environmental > Terrestrial > Soil > Palsa > Peat permafrost | place: Sweden...
CTACCACGGTGGCCAAGAGGTTGAGCGTGGTGTACTGCCCCGCGGGGAGCGGGATCTTGACCCCGGTGGCGGTGTTGGCTGTTCCGGCGGCGCCCAAGGTGAAGGTCAGGTTCGACCAGCTGACCGAAGTGCCGAGCAGCGTGGCCGAGTAGGCATTGCCGTTGGCATCGAGGCCGCCATTAGTGACCGCCGTGCCGTCCGTGAAGGTGCCGTACACCGTGGCGACGGACGAGAGGCTTACCGACGCCGTTGCGGTGCCGGTGGTGGTCGCTGCGCCAGTCAGGGACATGGCGAGCACCACGACATTGCGATTGGCGGGCAGGGTGATGCTCTTGACGGTTTTCCCGCTGTTCAGGGTGAAGGAGTATCCGTAGAGGTAGAAAGCGCGGACATCCTCGGTGCCCGCGAGCAACAGGCGATACGGCATGGTGACTGCGATGGACTCGCCGGTATAGCTCTGCGGCGTATGCCAATCGCTCAAACTTTGGGTCACGATGGTGGTGGTGCCGTCGGTATAGGTGATGACGAAGGTCTGATTAGCCTCGTTGCCGTTGACACCGGTGGCCAATAAATTCAACGTGGTGTAGCTGCCCGACGTGAGTGCGACCGTAGCATTGCTCACGGCGTCGGCGACACCGGCGGAACCGATATTGAACGAGACGCCGTTCCAAACGATGCTGGAACCCAGCAACGTCTCCGAGTAGCTGTCGCCGTTGCCGTCCATTCCGCCGTTGGCCACGGCAGACCCATTGTTGGTAATCCCGGTGACATTGGATGAGGCAGCGAGACTCACGGCGGTGGAGGTGGTGGTCGCCGCGGGCTGGATTGTGTAGGTGGCGCTGGTCACCGGGCTATTGAGGTAGCCGCTGGCAATCGCGATGGCATTGACCGCGGTGGTGGCGGTGATGGAGATTGAGCCGCTATACCTGGTCGACGTGGAATTGGGGGTCGAGCCGTTGGTAGTGTAGTAAATGGTTGCGCCCGAAGTGGTGTCGCTCATGGTTAGCGAGAGACCCGCCGACGTATAAGTTCCACTCGGTGACGAAAGGGCGGGTGCTGCCGCTGTGGGCGTCGCGCCGGCCAGGAGTCCGAATGCGGAAATAGCTTGTACGCTGCCTACGTATACCTTGCCGTTGGCGATGGTGGGCGTGGTGAATTTGACGCCGGTGCCTGGGATGTCCCGATAGTTGGCTGCCTGGCTGCTGGTGTACAGCACGGTGGCCAAATTGGTGGCGTCGTAGGCGTAAAGCACTTGGCAGGCCGAGCCGTTGGAACAGGTAGAGTTCCAATGCGAGTTGTCGAGGCCCCAGAGAATGCCATTGGCCGTGCCGTTCGAGGAGACCGAGGGGTCGGGCCCCGGGAAGTTGAACGCCATCGCGCTTGCCGACGTGGCGGTGGTGGAGAGCAGTCCGGAATTGCCGGCGTTGAAGGAGAATGCCCGTATGGGTTCGGCTTCACCGGTGTTGCCGTTGCCGCCGCCGAAATATACGTTCCCGTTCCAGTAGGCCGGGATGCCCCAGTAACCGGAGAACGCACCGGTCACTTCCTGCACCACGTTGGTGTCCGCGCCGCTGCAGGCTGGGGTTAGGTTCGGGCAGTACTTACCCAAGTTGGTGCGATCCAGAAGGTACATGGTTCCGGACTTGCCGAGGGTGGTGAGCAGCTGTTTGCCGCTGGCGAGTGTAGGCAGCAGGATGATTCCGCCGGCGGACAAGTCGGTGTCGCCGCTGCTGAGGGCGGCTTGATTGTACGGGGTGAAGTAATCCGCGACGGCGAAGCTGGAATTCGCGGGCGGCCCCAGCTTGAGGACCGTGTCGCCGCGATCCGAAGTGTTCCAAGAGCCGTTGCCGGTGGAGGCATAGATGTTGCCGCTGCTGTCGGCCGCCGGGCCGCTGCCGCTCATCCAAATGCCGTTCGCGTAGACGCTGGGCGAGGAGTTGTATACCGCCTCCTGAGCGAGGCTGGATGCCGCATACGAGATCACCCAGCCGTGCCAGGGCGATTTGTCGCAGTGACTGGCCCAGGTCACGATGACATGGCCATTCTCGAGCAGCAGCGCGGCGCGCTGATTTTCTTGACGCGCACTGAAGGTCAGCGTGGTGCCGTTGCCGTCGGCAGCGGTGCCCGGGTAGGTGGCCGCGATATTGACCGGGCCGCCGAACTTCTCAGCGCCCGAGCCGATATCGAGCGCGTGCAAGTACTGATAAATGGCGCCACTGATCTTGGACTTGGCGACGACGTACAGGGTGTTGGTCGTGGCGTCGATGACCGGCGTTCCCGTGATACCCACTTCGGTGGGTATGTCGCCGCAGCTGAGATCGGTACTGCTGTTGACCGTGCTGCCGCCCGCCGGAATCAAACTCACTTGCCAGTAAATTGTGCCCGTATCGGCGTCGATGGCGTAGATGCTGTCGTGCTGGGTGGCGACGTACAGCACATTGTGCGTACCGCTGCTCAAGGACACGTTGGGGATGTACAGCGTCTGGGCATAAACGGAACCGTCCACGGAGACGGTGAAGAGTTTGCCGAACGTGGTGCTGTTCACGTTGGAGGGCGTGAGAATGGTCTCCGAGGTGTTTTCACCCGTGCGCGAGTTGTCGTTGTGATAGGTCGAAACCGCTATCTGCGCGTGCAGGGACATGGAGGCGAGGAGACATGCCGCGGCCGCGACGTAGCCGCGCCAAGTACGCAATCCCATTATTATTTGCTCCCTAACAGAAATGGCCCACGGACGACCAGGTACCCCGTCAGAATATCTACGACCGAGCCTGAACAATCAATGATGCAACATAATGACTGACGAAATTCGAGGGTAAAATCCGCCATCCGATGCACGATTCCCTACATCACGGCACGCCGGCGTTTCGTCGCACCAATTTGGCCATGTTCGCTGCAGGTGTCGCGACTTTTGGGCTGTTGTACTGCGTGCAGCCTCTGATGCCCGAGTTCAGCGGGCAATTTCAGGTCAGCGCCGCGGAAAGTGCCTTATCCCTATCCCTGCCCAGTGCGGTCCTGGCGGTGACCATGCTGTTTGCCGGGCCCGTGTCCGATGCGCATGGCCGAAAGAACGTCATGACCCTGTCCTTGCTGTCGTCGGCCGTGATTGCCTTGTTGTCCGCCGCTGCCCCTAACTGGCACTGTTTTTTGTTGCTGCGCTCCCTCTTGGGCCTGACTCTCGGGGGTCTGCCGTCCGTGGGCATGACCTACCTCAGCGAGGAAGTGCATCCCGATTCCATCGGGTTGGGCATGGGGCTGTATATCGGCGGAAACGCTGCCGGCGGATTGGGCGGCCGGCTGATCGCCGGCGTATTGAGCGATGGCTACGGATGGCGCGTCGGACTGACGGCGGTGGGGGTGGTGGGCGCCGTCGCGGCATGGATTTTTGTGCGTAGTCTGCCGCCGTCGCAGCACTTCGTCGCCCAGCCGCTGCGCTGGCGCTCCTCTTTCGGTGCGTTTAAGGGCCTGCTGCGCGACTCGGGGCTGCCTTGGTTGTTCGTGGAAGGGTTCCTGCTCCTGGGCTCCTTCGTCACGGTCTATAACTACATCGGCTATCGCTTGATGGCGCCCCCTTACTCCCTGGGTCAAGCCGGCGTAGGCATGATTTTCAGTGTCTACTTGGTTGGCATGTTCAGTTCGTCTTGGATAGGTCATCTGGCCGGCCGCTTGGGCAGGCGCAAGGTGCTATGGGCCATGTTCGCGCTCATGCTCGCCGGCTTGGGGCTGACTCTCTTCCACGGCATTGTGCTCATCGTGGTTGGCATCGGCGTCATCACCTTCGGATTTTTTGGCGGCCATTCCATTGCCAGCAGCTGGGTGGGACGTCGCGCCGGTCGCGCCAAGGCTCAGGCCGCGTCGACTTATCTCTTCGTGTACTACTTGGGTGCCAGCCTGTGGGGCGAGACGGGCGGGTTGTTTTATACCCGCTTCGGATGGACGGGCGTGGTCGCCTTCGTGGCCGGCCTTACCGGTGTCGGGCTCTTGGTGGCATGGCGCCTGTACTTTGTCGTGCCGTTACCCATCCCGCAGGCGGTCCCCATGGAGCCGCCCATGCCCTGAGCGGGCCATGCTTTGATCGGCAGTTACGGTGCCCGAGCCAACCTTGTGCGCCCTGCCGTGGCGCGATTTTGACTCAGTCTGGCATTGTCTTCGAGAGAACCCAGGAATTGGCGAGCCGACGCCAGCATCGATTGGGGTTTTATTCCCAACTTGGCGAAACCGTCGTCGGAGCACACGCTGTCGACGGTCAGCGAACGATAGTTGTCGGTCGAAAAGGGGCGGCCGGGCACGAAATTCATGACCATGCCCTGCAGATAAGCCAGGGGAGCCGGCAATCCGACGATCCAGCGCCGCTGACCGGTGAGCTTGGCGACCAAGTCGACTATGTCTCGCAGCGTGTAAACCTGAGGTCCTCCGAGCTCGTAAATTTGTCGGTTGGAAGTGCCTCCACGCAGGCAGCGTAGCAGCGCCTCAATGACGTCGTCCGCCAGAACAGGCTGGAATTTTGTCTTCGGCCGCGCCAGCGGCAGCACAAAGGGTACCGACGCCAGCAAGGTGGAGAAGCGGTTCAGGAAGGAGTCTCCGGGACCGAACATCACCGACGGCCGGAAAATAGTCCAATCCAGCGCCGTTCCGCTTTCAACGATTAACTTGTCCGCTTCGCCCTTCGATCGCAGGTAGTAGCTCGGGGCGTCGGTGGCGGCCTTGAGCGCCGAGACCTGTAGCAGGCGGGTCACCCCCGCCGAGCGAGCGGCCAGCAAAACGCCGCGCGTGAGTTCAGTGTGGGCGCGGCGAAAGCCGCCGCCCCCGAATCCGCGCTCATTGAGAATACCGATCAGATTAATCACCACGTCCTTGCCGCGGAAGCGTTCGCTGAGCTGAGCCTCGTCGTAAATATCGCAGTTTTCCAGCGTCAGTCCCGGCAGCACCAAGAGATGCTTGTGCTGCTCCCGGTCGCGCGACAGCACAGTGACCTGATAGCCGTCTTTGATGAGGCGCGCGACGAGCCGCGTGCCCAAGAAGCCGGTGCCGCCGAGAATGCATATGGACAGTAGTTTCATGGCTTATCGGATGGGAATGAGGAGGACGAGGGATCCGCGACGAATGTTCAGCACCAATACATTAGCGCTCTTCGCGGCTTCGCGGAATCCTTTGGTGCCGGTGACCGGAGTTCGGCCGACACCGACAATCAAATCATTGGCCCGGATACCGGCCGCCGCAGCAGGGCTGCCTTCCTGCACTGAACGCACCAGCACACCGCTGCCATTGGGCGCGTCGGCCAGTTCTACTCCCTCGAGACCCTGGTTGATGTCCGCTGCGTTCGCCGGTTCGACCTCGGTACGCTCCATGATCAAGGCGGTGACCTTCAGGGGCTTGCCGTCGCGCAGCAGTCCGATGTCGACCTTGTCGCCGACGCGCAGCATGCCGATGGTATTCCGTACCTCTCCGGGGCGTTTCATCATGACGCCGTTGATGGACGTGATTATGTCGCCGGTTCTGATGCCGGCATGCTCGGCCGATGATCCCGGAGCCACGGCGGTCACCAAGGCGCCGCTGGATTCGGCCAAGCCGTATTCCTTGGCGATCTCAGGCGACACGGGATAAATGCTCACGCCGAGGATGCCGCGCTTCACTTGGCCGTACTTGATGAGCTGGTCCATGACGCCCTTGACCATATTGACGGGGATGGCAAAGCCGATGCCAATGTTGCCGCCGTTGCCCGACAGGATCGCGGAATTGATTCCCACCAATTCGCCGCGCAGATTGACCAGGGCGCCGCCGGAGTTGCCGGGGTTGATGGAGGCATCCGTCTGAATGAAGTCTTCGTACCCTTCCGGGTTCGTGATCCCGGTGCGCCCGAGCGCACTGACGATGCCCGCCGTCACGGTGTGCTGCAGCCCGAATGGGTTGCCGATGGCCACCACGAAATCGCCTACTTCGAGGCGGGCGGAATCGCCCATGGGCATGGCCACCAAGTTCGGCTGCTTTGCTTGCAGAAGAGCGATATCCGCGCCCTCGTCACTCCCGACAACCCTGGCTGTGAAGGTGCGGTCATCGAGCAGCGTAATGGTGATTTCGCTGGCGTTTTCCACCACGTGGTAATTGGTAATGATGTAACCGTTCGCGGCATCCACGATGACGCCGGAGCCGGCGCTCTGAAACTGGCGCTCACGCGGCTTCGCGTCCGGCGGATTCTCGAAGAACCGACGGAAGAAGGGATCGTCCAACAGTGGATTGCGCTGGCCCTCTCTTTCTTTCACCGTGCCGCGAGTGGCGATGTTGACCACCGACGGAGAAGCACGCTTGACCATGGGGGCCAGCGAAGGCATCGGAGACTCCGCGACCGGAGCGGTCGGAAGGGCCGCGAACGAGGCGGTACCGGTGAGGAGCGTCGCCGCGAGGGAGGCGGCCGCAAGGGAATAACGAAGGTTCATGCGCAGTCCTTGATGATGAGTCTGCCGGCGAACTGCGAACTCCGGCACCGGTGCAATCGACGAGGGGCCGGGTGACGACACCCGGCCCCCGCAATAGCCGTCACTCTGTCACACAGCGTCGATTACGTCCGACGTTCGCAACTCTCGGAGCGCGATCTTACACGTAACAACGCTGCCGGCCGATGCATTAGGCTGCTTCAACCGTAATGCGATGCGGCTGAACCTGCGCAAGTTTCGGAATTGCGACTTCCAGCACACCATTGACGGCCTTCGCCTTGATGTTTTGGACGTCGGCTGTGTCCGGCAGGCTGAAGCGGCGCTGGAACTCTCCGGTGATGCGCTCGATGCGGCGGTAGCCTTCACGCGCGTCTCGCGACGCTGCGCGCTGACCACGGATGGTGAGCACTCCTTGATCGGAGGTGATCTCCACAGTCTGCGGATCGACGCCGGGGAGATCCACATTCAGAACGAATTGATTCGCTTCCTCGTGAATGTCCACGGGAGGCAGCCACGCACCCGAATCCGCGGCGGTGGTTTGCGGTGCATTGAATAAACGATCGATATCTTTTTGGAGGCGACTGACGAGCGCCCAGGGCTCATAACGTACGACGGACATGGTTTAACTCCTGGATGAAAAAGTGTTTGCAGTACTCCTGCGTGCGAACAAAAATTGGGACGAGGGGTGTTATTTCAACAAACAATATTTTTCGTGCGCCCGACTTGAAATAGCAGCGCAAAAAAAATAACAAGGCAAAGGAATGTCAACGGAACATATTGTGCATAACTTGTGTAAACACAAGATCTTGCGATTAGGGGCAAATAGGCTTGACCAAAGACTTCAAAAGTGAAATTAGCCAATTTCTCTGGTTAGTTTTATAAGTAATTGATATATAAATTGAATTTAGGGTGAAAATTAGTTCAAAAAATTCTTGACGCTGCCGGCCCACAGTCTTAACCTTTCGCTCCGGACACAATATGTTGTGGTCCCAAAGCCCACGCCTCCTATTACGGAATGATGAGCTGTGTCGCTTTGCTGTTCGGTCGGACCACCGTCTTTATCTCTGGCCTTTTAGCGCGATAATTCTAAGGGAGCACACTTAATACCCATGAATACGGTGGTCAAAATCCTGCCCAAAGACGTCAACAGTATTTCTTTCCAAGAAGCGTCATTCGACATCTGGGACAAGAAGTATCGCCTCACCGCCAAAGACGGATCGCCCATCGATCGGTCCATGGACGACACGTACAAACGCGTCGCGCGCGCGCTTGCGGATGTCGAAGCGGAGGAGTTGCGCGAGCAATGGAATGAGTCTTTTCTGTGGGCTTTGCGCCATGGCGCCATTCCGGCGGGCCGGGTCACGTCGAATGCCGGTGCGTTGGAGCACAAGCCGGCGACCTCGACCATCAATTGCACCGTCTCCGGGACCATCCGCGACTCCATGGACGACATTCTCAACAAGGTGCACGAAGCCGGCCTCACCCTGAAAGCGGGCTGCGGCATCGGCTATGAATTCTCGACGCTGCGCCCGCGTGGCGCATATGTATCGGGCGCCGGCGCTTATACGTCGGGTCCTCTGTCGTTCATGGATATTTACGACAAGATGTGTTTCACGGTGTCGTCGGCGGGCGGCCGCCGCGGCGCTCAAATGGGCACCTTCGACATCGGTCATCCGGACGTACTTGAGTTCATCCGTTCCAAGCGTGAAAACGGCCGTTTGCGTCAGTTCAACCTGTCGCTGCTCATCACCGACGAATTCATGAAGGCTGTCAAGGCTGACGGTGAATGGAAGCTGGCATTTCCGGTCACTCTGAAGGAGTTCGAGGCCGACCGTCCGGATTTGAGCGACGGCTCGCAATTCGTCTGGCGTGAGTGGCCGAATGCCGATGGCTATGTGGCGAACGAAGAAGGCTTGGTGGCCTGCAAGATATATAAGACGCTGCCGGCGCGGCGCGTGTGGGACGTCATCATGTCCTCCACTTATGACTTTGCCGAGCCGGGCTTCATCTTGATCGATCGGGTCAACGAGATGAACAACAACTGGTGGGCGGAGGATATTCGGGCGACAAACCCCTGCGGAGAGCAGCCGCTTCCCCCGTATGGCTCTTGCCTCCTAGGCTCCGTGAATCTCACCAAGTTCGTGATCGATCCCTTCACCGAGGACGCACGTTTCGACTGGGAAACGTATCGCAAGGTGGTGAAGGTGTTCACACGGATGCTGGACAACGTCGTCGAAATCAACGGACTGCCGCTGCAACAGCAGCGCGATGAAATCCTGAGCAAGCGCCGGCATGGCATGGGTTTCCTCGGCCTGGGGTCGACCATCACCATGCTCTGCATGAAGTATGGCTCGAAGAAGTCGGTCGCTTTCACGCAGAACATTTCACGCGAAATGGCCATCGCGGGCTGGGAGGCCGGTCTGGAATTGGCACGCGAGAAGGGCCCCGCGCCCATCATGAACAAGGAATTCACGGTTACGCGCGAAATGCTGCGCAAACGTCCCGAGATGGTGAAGGACGGCTGGCGCGTGGGTGCGAAGGTGGCCGGCCGGGTACTGCATGCGCGTTATAGCCGCTACATGCAGCGCATTGCCGAAGCGGCGCCGGAGTTGGTCGATGAATTGGCCGAGGTGGGTGCGCGCTTCACGCATCACACGTCCATCGCGCCCACCGGCACCATTTCGTTGTCGTTGGCCAACAACGCCTCGAACGGCATCGAGCCGTCTTTTGCGCATCATTACTTCCGCAACGTGATTCGCGAAGGCAAGAAATCCAAGGAGAAGGTCGACGTATTCTCGTTCGAGCTGCTTGCCTATCGTGAGTTGGTCAATCAGCGGGCCATGCCGAACTCGACGAATGCCGCCGAAAAGCTGCCCGACTACTTCATTTCCGCGGACGACATCGGGCCCAAGGAGCACGTCGACATCCAGGCGGCTGCGCAGCTGTGGGTGGATTCATCCATATCCAAGACGGCCAACGTGCCCACCGATTACAAGTACGAGGACTTCAAGGACATTTACATGTACGCCTTTGAACAAGGCTTGAAGGGCTGCACCACGTTCAGGTTCAATCCCGAAGCGTTTCAGGGTGTGTTGGTGAAGGAAGAAGATCTCAAGAACACCACCTATGTGTTCACCTTGGAGGACGGCACCGAAGTAGAGGCCCGCGGCGATCAAGAGATCGAATACGACGGGGAAATGCACACGGCTGCGAATCTGTTCGACGCCTTGAAGGAAGGCTACTACGGGAAGTTCTGACATGGCGCACATTAAAATAGAAAAGAAAATCGCGAAATATCGCGTCCTTAAGCCCGAGTCCAAAGAGGCGCCCGCGGCTGCGCCCAAAGAGCCGGTGAAGGCGGAGGACAATGTCATTTGGATGCACGAGAAGCTGGAGCGCCCCGAGGTGCTCATCGGCTCGACGTACAAGATCAAGACGCCGGTCTCCGATCACGCCATGTATGTCACCATCAACGACATTGTTCTCAACGAGGGAACGCAGCATGAGCAGCGCCGCCCCTTCGAGGTGTTCATCAACTCGAAGAACCTCGACCATTTCCAATGGATCGTGGCGCTGACCCGGGTCATTTCTGCCGTGTTCCGCAAGGGCGGCGACACGACTTTCTTGGTCGACGAGTTGAAGGCCGTGTTCGACCCAAAGGGCGGCTACTGGCAACCCGGTGGGAAGTTCATGCCCTCGACCATCGCTGAATTGGGCTATGTGATCGAACGGCATTTGCAGTCGATTGGGTTGCTGAAGAAGCCCGAACTCGACGAGCATCAGAAAAAATTGGTGCAGGAAAAGCGCGCCGAATTCGAAGCCCGCGCCAAACAAACCGACGCTTTTTCGAAGTCTCATTTCCCCGAAGGTGCGCAGCTCTGCGCCAAGTGCAGCACTGCCGCGGTGGTCATGATGGACGGCTGTCAGACCTGCCTGAATTGCGGCGATTCGAAGTGCGGGTAGGGATGTCGTGCTCAGGTTATAGCGTCGATGCCAATATCTCTTGGTCGGCGGAATGCCGTTTGGATCAGATCGCACTGGGCCGGACTCACGCCGGCCGCTTCAAGGTGTGTACGCCATTCTCTGACCTTGGCCGCGACCCTTTGAATGACCGCGATGGCATTGGGCTTTAGTAAGCCAAAACTTCCGCGCGCCTCAAATAGGTTTGTTAGCGTGGCGGTCCTCCCTTGCGGACCGACAGACAGGTGCAACCGTCGCTCTTGGGACACTTGAGGGTGGGGAACCACGTCGTACAGCGGACTTAAGCGCCACGCGCTACCCGCCGAAGCCCACACGAAAGCGTGGTTGCGAAGATGGTCATCGTCGTTAGAAATGAGGATGTTAAACGCGACTCTCGCGTAAAGCTCTTCGCGATCTTCTCGAACGTGCCCAGAAACCCCCCGATCGGAAATGACTTGCGCGATCTCCGAGTAACTCGACGCCAGGGATTCCTGCTCGTGCTTGCCAAGCATGGTCAAGGCGCTGACGCAGTGCTTTCGAGTAAAGCCCCCATCCGGCCGCACCGCCCGATCGAACCGCTCGATTAGCATTACGTTCCGACCGTCGGCGAGTTGCCTAAGATCGGTCTGCGGCACATTCAGTCCGCATTCGCGCGCTAGTTCCAGGCAGGCACGCTCGACAACCGGGATGTCGAAAGGATCGTCTTTTGCCGGAAACTTTGCCAGAAACTGCCTTCCATTGTGCGCCACAAGAGCCTTGGGCCTGGCCCCGCCCAGAGTCGCCACCTGAAAAAACGGTTCGAGCAGGGAGGGTATCGGGAGACCTTCCTGCACTCGATCAGCAGCATCCAATAAATATTGAAGGTCGGCCAGCGGTGGTAGTAGGCCCTCATCGGTCCTCAAGGTGGCACTCTGTCGAAAGTCCAATGCGCCGAAGCGATGCGTGCCGGCATTGAGTAGATAGGTCGACTCTGGTACCGAGTTGGGCGGGACTTTCAACTTCGCTTCGATGACTCGGCGGCCCCAAAAGTCTGGGGCCGCATCACGCACCGCACCGAATAAAGTAAGGCCATGGGGCGGCTCATAGAGTTGGGTCTCGCCAGAAAAGCTCGATAGCGGCAGGCTTACGGGATCAACGGGTAATGCATTGGCCCGCTCGAGATACCGAACACCGTAACCGAAGGTGCTACCTACCGATTGGAGTCCTTCCTCCAGCAGGGAAATTCTCCCTGCCGGGACGGCCTCCTGCTGATCCGGCAAATGGACAAAGACGATGCCATCCCAGGACATCAGGATTCCTTCAGAAGTCGTAGTCTTTGGCGGGCGTGGCATTGCTGCGGCGACCGCGTACGCGCAGCTGCTGTTGACGCAGGGCCTCACCCACCCTGTCGAGTTCAGGCTCCGCTAACTGGTCGAGCTTACCCAAGAGCCCGGTTTGCTCCAGCGCGGCAAGCCAAGTGCCCATGGCAATGGACGCCACACCTTTTTCAATTCGAAGCCAAGTTAGAGAACTCATACGCGCGCGGTCCGCGAGATCTTTCTGTGTGGCTTTACGGGCCAAACGAGCACGCCGAATAGCGCGGCCAAGCCTATCGGCGGTTATCTGTGCTTGGGGGGATACAAATTTGGACTCAGAGCGGCGCATATCTTACTTTATACATTAAGCTATTTAGATAAAAACTTAGAAAGCTACCCAGGGAGCTCGTCAGAGGGGGATTCCAGGTATCGACTGACTAAGTATCTAACTATACACGTTATCGCAATAACGTTAATAGTATGATATCCAACGGGGGATGTCATCCCTACCGCCGCTACCTTGAGTTCTATACAGCCCGCCCCGGAGCTTCCAACCCTGCTGCCCCGGCAGTGCCCGTTACGGGGAGCAGCACTTGGAAGCTCGAACCCGCTCCTTCCTGCGAGGACACCTCGATGGCCCCTCCGTGCAGTTCCAGAACCATGGCCACCAGGTGCAGGCCGACTCCGCTGCCCGCGATGCCGGTGGCATTGGTGCCGCGAAAATAGCGCTCGAATAACCGCGCGCGGTCCCGCTCTGGAATGCCGATGCCATGATCGCGCACGGTCACCGCCAACAACGCTCCTCCCGGCTCGAGGCCCGCGGTCAATTCAATGGGGCTTCCGGCAGGAGAATATTTGATGGCGTTCGACAGCAGATTGCTGAACAAGGCCGAGAGCAACCGCAGGTCGCCATGCATGAGCCGCGGTAGTTCGCCGATATCCTCGTGGATATTCGCGCCTTGAGTGGATTCGCGGTGCAACTGGCATACCTCGCGCAGAAGATCGGCGGGGTTGAAGTCGTCGGGATGGAAAACGGCCTGCCCGTCGAGCAACTGAGAGGCGCCCAACAAGCCGTCCATGATCCCAGTGAGACGCGTCACGGCGCTGCGGATGCGGGTGGCCCGATTCTGCAGGTCACCGGGATTGTGCTTGTCCTTGAGCTTGATGAGGCGCTGCGCTTGGGCATCGATAACGGTGAGCGGCGTGCGGAATTCGTGCGAGGTCATGGTCACGAAGTTCCTTTGTTGGGCGGTCACGCGCCGCTCATTCTCCAGGGCATTCTCGAGTGCGGTGGTCTGCTCGATCAAGCGGTTCTGACTCTTGACCAGTGCGATGGCGTTGTCACGAAACACGGCGACGGAGCGGGCCATTTCGCCGATTTCGTCATCGCGCCGCAAGCCGCGAATGTCGATGCCGATGTCATGCTCGGCCAGGGCCTGCATGCCTCGCGCCAGAGCGAGGAGGGGCCGGGACACCGATCGGGTAATGTATAAAATCGTCACCAGCACCAGGCAGGCCGCGACGATCATCGCAGTCACGATGAGGCGGCGATCGTTCACATAGGTGCCGGCCGCGCGGGTGCTCGCTTCTCGCGCCTTCACCACCGTCAGATCGGTGAGACGGCCAAGAGTGTCGCTGGCCTTGGCAAAAGCCTGCCGCGACTCGTTCATGTACATGGCAATTGCCGGCGATTTCTGGTCCGAGCGCGACAAGGTCAGCACCTTCGCGGCGATGCTCAGATAGGCTGACCACCCACGAGCGAACTCCTCGTACGAGCGCCATTCCGGTTCCTCGTGTTCCAACGATTCGTAGGCGCGTTGTGCGCTGGTGACCTGGCCATTCAGGGATGAGATTTCCTTTTCGATGGCGACCAAGTCCGCCGGGCTGTGGGTCAGCAGGTGTGTCCCCTCGGCGGTGCGGTAATCCGACATGTAGTTATTGAGGTCGCCGATGAGGCGTACGTCCTGCAGCCACTGATTGCGGATTTCATCAGAGACGCGATTGACGTCGCCCAGGCGCTCCATGCTGAAGGCGCCCAGTCCAATGACTAGAACCAGGAATAGGACCGACGCGCCCGACAGCAATCGGCGGATCGAGCGGCCGTTGCCGGGCTGGCGGCCGGGCCCCGCGGACGCCTCGATGTCGCCTCGATCGCCTCGTGCCTGGCCGCCGTCTTGCTGGTTGTCGTTTATGGCGTAGGCCACATCGATCAGGGTTCGATGATGCCGCCCGAGGCCGCTTTGACGGCAGCCTGGATGCGGGTGCTGACATTGAGCTTCCGGCAAGCGGTTTCGATATGAAAATCGACGTTGCGTTTAATGAGCCCCAAGATTTGGGCGATTTCACTCGAGGTCTTGCCGCGGGCGGACCACGTCAGACACTCCACTTCGCGGTCGGTGAGTGCCACATGGCGCGACCAGGCGTCGGCGCGCACCACTTTGCTCAGGCGCGCCTTGACCACCGTCTCGAGAATATCGAAGTCGATGGGTTTGACCACGTAATCGTCGGCCCCGATTCGGCGCCCTTTCAGTTGATTGTCGCGGTCGCCCAGCGCCGTCAGAAAAATGAACGGCATGGAGGCAAAGCGCGGCGTCAGAGCCATGATCCGGTCCAATACTTCGAAGCCGCTCATGCTGGGCATACTGACATCGCAGAGCACGATATCGGGCTCCTCCTTCAGTATGGCGGCGAAGCCTCGCTGACCATCGTGCGCCAAGCACATCTGGTAGCCGCGCTCTTCGAATTCCTCGGCCAGCAATACCGCGGTCTCGACATCATCTTCGATACAGAGCATTTTCTTGCGCGGGGCTGACATGCGCAAAATTCTATCCTAGTGCCGTGCCTTTGGCCGAAGCACCGGTGTCCGCCGCAGCGCGGTGCGGTGCGCCCCGCCTGCTGAGTGTACCGACGCCGCGGGTCTGGCGGCCGGCGACACAGACGCAGATGAGCCTGCGGCCGTATGTACGGCCGATTTGGGCAAGGTTGCCGGTAGTAGTGGCCGCCGCTGCTGTGATGCGGCAAAGGCGGCGCGCGGGGACCGCGATTTCAACGACGTCGGAGTCAGGAGCCGGCCGGCGGCGCGTATTGGGAAGACCGGGGCGGGAGAAACCATGCTGCCGCCCAGCGGGCTAAGCCCCTGCGTGGCCCTGGCCGGAGCCGGCGGGCCAATGACAGCCAGGCAAAGCACCGACAGGCAAACGACTGCCAGGCCAACCACCGAGAAGCGACGGGCCGCGGGCCGAGAGGCACTGAGTCCCTGCTGCCTCGGTGAGGTCTGTTTCTCAACCCGCATCGGGCGCCGCCGGAGCATCCGTGGGATCCGCGGAGCCGCCATGGCGTGACAGCACCAGCGTCTGCAGCGCTGGCACCACGATGAGCAGCATGATCGGGCCGAGCAACATGCCGCCCACGACCACCGTCGCCAATGGGCGTTGCACCTGGCTGCCCACGCCGTGTGAAATGGCGGCGGGAAACAAGCCGATGCCCGCGGATAGCGCGGTCATGAGCATGGGCCTCATGCGCTGCTCCGCCGCCTTGAACATGGCGCTCACGCTATCGTCGCCGCCCATTCTCAGCTGGTTGTAGTACGTGATTAGCAGAATGCCGTTCATGACCGACACGCCGAACAAGGAAATAAACCCGATGGCCGCGGAGATGCTGAAGGGCAAACCGGTGAAGTACAACGCCAGGACGCCGCCGCCGATGGCGAAAGGGATGCCCGATAGCGCGAGGAGGGCGTCCGTCAACGAATTGAACAGGGCGTAGAGCAGCATCAATATCAGCACCAGGCTGATGGGAACGACCAGGGCGAGGCGCTCCTGTGCCTGCTTCAAGTCCTCGAATTCACCCGCCCACACCAGACGATACCCCACGGGGAGTTTGACGTGCTGCGCGATGCGCTGCTGGGCCTCGGCCACGGTGCTGCCCAAATCGCGTCCCCGCACGCTGAACTTAATGGGAATGAAGCGTTTCGTCGCCTCGTGATAGATATACGAAGCACCCGTGTCCAGGTGAATGCCCGCCAATTCGCTCAAGGGGATGTACGCGGTGCCGCCGCTGGGCAGCTGGTAACCCACCTTGACGTTGGCGATGGCCTGAAGGCTGTTGCGCGCCCACGGTGCGAAGCGCACCGTCAAATTGAATTGCCGATCACCCTCCAGCACGCTGGTGGTGACAGCGCCGCCGAGCGCCGCTTGGATTGCCGTGTTTACATCGCCGGTGTTGAGTCCGTAGCGAGCTGTCTTCTCGCGGTCAATTTGAATGTTCAAATTAGGCTGACCCAATACCCGGAAAACTCCCAAGTCGGCCACACCGGCGACAGCGCTCATTTGCCCCGCCACCTGCGCAGCCAAGTCTTCGAGCCTGGCCAAGTTGGGGCCAATGATTTTAACGGAATTGGCGCCCTTCACGCCCGAGATCGCCTCTTCGACGTTGTCTTGGATGTATTGGGAGAAATTGAAGCCGACACCGGGAAGCGCGTCCGAAAACTCCTTTTGAATTTGCTCGGTGAGTTTCTCCTTGGTAAGTCCCCGTGGCCATTCGTCGAAGTTCTTCAAGGGCACGAAGAGTTCCACATTGGACAGCGGCGAAGCGTCGCTGCCGTTATCCGGCCGACCGTGCTGCGACACCACCGTCAGGACTTCCGGATGGCGCAGCAGTATCTCTCGCATTTTGCGCGTCGCCTCGGTGCCGGCATCCAGAGACATGGTCATGGGCATGGAGGCACGTATCCAGAAATTGCCTTCCTCGAGGGCGGGTAGGAACTCGGAGCCGAGGAAGTTCATGAGAATGCCGATGCCCACCAGGAATAGACACCCCAGGGCCACCACCAACTTGCGCCGCGACAAGGCCCAGCTCAGTACCGGGGAGTAGATTTTGCGCAGCGCGCGGACAACGACGGTTTCTGCTTCCTGGACTCTATCCGGCATGGCGATGGAAGCGAGCACCGGCGTGATGGTGAAAGTGGCAATCAATGCGCCGGCGAGGGCGTAGCCGTAGGTGCGCGCCATGGGTCCGAAGATTTGGCCTTCGACTCCTTGCATGGTGAACAGCGGGACGAAGGCGGCCACGGTGATCATCACGGAGAACAACACGGCGCGGTCCACCTGCAGCGCGCTGACATAGATGATGCGCAGGCGCGTGCTCCAACTCACGGGCTTGCCGGATTGAATTTCCTGGGTGGGATCGGTGCCGAACTGCTGCTGAGCCAGCGCCTCCAGAAGGCTGCGGCCGTGCGCGTTGTCGCCCTGAAAGTTGCGGAAAATGTTTTCCATCAGGATGACGGCGGAGTCCACGATGATGCCGAAGTCGACCGCGCCGATGGACAGCAAGTTGGCGTCTTCGCCGCGCAGCACCAGGACGATGATGCTAAACAGGAGTGCGAAAGGAATATTGACGCCCACGATGATGGCGCTGCGCAAGTCGCCGAGAAACAGCCACTGGATCAAGAAGACCAGCACGCAGCCGAAAATGAGATTGTGGAACACGGTGTGCGTTGTCACCTCCACTAGAGAGGTGCGATCGTAAAAAGGCACGATTTTAACGCCCGGCGGCAGCGTTCCGTCGCTGTTCATTTCGGCGACTTCTTGCTTGATGCGAGGCACGATATCGTTGGTATGCTGAGTTCTCCCCATGACGACGATGGCGGCGGCCACGTCGTCGTCGTGATCGCGTCCGGCGATGCCCAGTCTCGGTACAAAGCCCACGTACACGCGCGCGACATTCTTCACGAGTACCGGCACGCCGTTGCTCTGGGTCAGGACGATGTTCTCGATGTCCTTGACCCGATTGCCCTGCGATAGGTCGTCGGCGCCTCCATCATCCACCAGTCCCAGTCCGCGAATGTTAATGGACTGTTCGCCGATACTGACCTCGCGGCCGCCCACGTTGACATTGCCGTCGGCAAGCGAGGTGGTCATTTGCGCCAAGGTAATCCCGTACGCCTGCATCTTGTTGGGATCGGCCTCGACCTCGAACTCCTTGGTCGTGCCGCCCCAGCTGTTGATGGCGACCACGCCGGGAATGGTGGATAGACGGCGCAGCACCACCCAATCCTGTACGGTGCGCAAATTGGTGAGTCCGAAATGCTTCGGGCCGACGAGTTGGTAGCGGTACACCTCGCCCACCAGGCTGGATTGCTGAATCTGCGGTATTTGGTTGGCGGGCAGCGTGACATTTTGCTGCAGGGCCAAAGCCGCTTGGGTATACGCGAAGTAGTAGTCGGTACCGTACTTGAACGTCACGCGAACGAAGGAGAGTCCATAGAAGGACGTGGAGCGAATATTGGCGATGCCCGGCGTGGAGTACAGGCCGATTTCCATGGGCGTGGTGTAGTAACGCTCCATTTCCTCGGCCGATAGGCCGGGCGCCTGCGCGGTGATTTCCAAAATCACCGGTGCGGGATTGGGGTAGGCCTCCACGTTCAACTGGGTGACGGCAATGAAGCCGCTGCCGATGAATAGCAGCAGAGCCAGCAGGATGATAGGCCTGTGGGTGAGTCCAAAGGCTAGGATTTTCTTCAGCATATAGAGGGCTTCGTGGTCTCGATCGCCGGCTCAGTCGTCGCCGCCCGAACCGGAGAGCAGATTGCTCAGCAGAATGGCGCCGTCCGTGACCGCCAGCTCGCCGCTGCGTAGGCCGTCCTGGATCTGATCGAACCCATCCTGTTGCAAACCCACGGTGACGCTGCGGCGAATGAATTTTTTCCGATCCGTTGTCACTCAGACGGACATGGTGCCGTCGCCTTCGCGCACCACTCCGTTCACCGGAAGCGCGACGCTGTCGGCCGGCTCGCCGGTCTGAATGAGGAAAGTGGCCATCATTCCCGGCCGCATCCGATGTTGCGGATCGCGAACCTCGGAGCGCACCACCGCCGTGTGGGTGCCGGGATCCAGGGATTCGCCGATGGTCTTGATGCTCCCCTGGAATTCCTGACCGTCGAGCGACGCGAGGGTGACCGTCACCGCCTGTCCGACGCGCAGCAGCGCGACCTCGCTCTCGGGAACATTGGCCAGCATCCAAAGCGTGCCGAGATCGGCGACCGCGTACGGCGCGGGCGGATTGCCGGGCTGAACCAAGAGGCCAGGCTGCGCAAACCGCGCGGTGACGCGACCGGCGATGGGGCTGGGAATGACCAGCGTGGAGTCCACTTTGCGCTTGGCGATCATAGCGGCGATATCGCCGTCGTTTTTGCCGAAGATGCGCACGGCATCGCGAGCGGCCTTCAGCGCGCCCTGGGCGCTCATGTCGTCGGAGACGGCCTGCTGATAGTCCTTCTGCGCCATGCCTTCGTGGGCATACAAGTCTTGCGCGCGCGCCAAGGCCGCCGCGGTGAGATCTGCCTGGCCCGCAGCGGTGATGAGCGTCGACTCCGCCTGAAGCAGGTCGGGGCTGTCGATGGTGTACAGCGTCCTACCCCGCGCCACGTCGTCGCCGACGTCGGCGAAGGTTTGGATGATGCGCCCCGCGTAGGGCGAGAACACCTGCACCGCGGCGTTCTCATCGAAGTCGATGGTACCCACCGCGGTATGCTGCACCTTGAAGCGTCGAGTCTCGACGGCCGCGAGTTTCAATGCGCCCAGCTGCGAGGCGTTGAGCATAACGCTGTTATCGGCGGGCGGCGCCGTAGCGGGCGCCGGTGCATCGATGTGCCGCGTGCAACCCATGCCGCTGAGTAATAGTGCAGCCATGGAGGCCAACGCCGCAGCAGAGCTGCTCGACTGCCGGGCAGGGCGGGCGGTTCGCATACATCGACCTCGTCGCTGGACAACGCGGAATGATCGACGGCAGCTGATGCGGGGTCTACTGTGAGCCGTCACAGTATCGCGCGGCTCGTCCGTATTCCTATACTGGCGCTTATCCGATTGCGACGGAGCGTGGCATGTGGAACTGTGCGGCCTTGAGGGCGACCCTGGGGTCGGCGGCCCTACTGACGGCCGCCTGCGTCGGCCCGAATTTTCATCGGCCCGGCGCTCCGCAGGAGGCGGGCTACGTGACGGTTCCGTTACCGTCCGATACCAAGGCCGACGAACAATTACCCGGCGGCAACGCGCAGCATTTCAGTGTGGCCGCGGATGTCAGTTACCAATGGTGGGCACTGTTCGGCTCTTCTCAGTTGAACGACCTGGTCGAGCAGGCCTTCAAGAATAATCCGACCATTCCCAACGCCCAGGCAGCCTTGAAACAGGCGCAGGAAATGGTGGCGGCCCAACGCGGGTTTTTCTTTCCCACGGTGGCGCTGAGCTATAACTTCGAACGTCAAAAAGTGGCGGGCAACCTGGCCAACAGCGTGGCGCCCGGCGAGCAGGGCAACGGAACCTCGCTGACGGCCGTCCAAAATCCCAGCGGTCCCGTCTACAACGCGCCGCTTTTTTATAATTTTCATACGGCCGAGGCCGACGTCTCCTACAACCCCGATGTATTCGGCAGCAACCGGCGCCAGGTGGAATCCTTGAGCGCTCAGAGCGAGGCACAGCGCTTCAATCTCGAAGCGGCCTACATGACGCTGGCCTCGAATGTCATCGCCGCCGTCATCCAGGAAGCGTCGCTGCGGGAACAGCTCGATGCCGTTCACGCCATTCTCGACGCCAATCGACATTCTCTCGACATCCTGGAGCGCCAACTCAGGGACGGCTACGTCATGCGCGCGGACGTGGCTGCGCAGGAAGCGCAGGTCGCTCAAGCGGAGACATTGGTGGCTCCCCTGGAGAAGTCTCTCGAGCAGACCTGCGATCTCATTCGCGTGCTGGTGGGTAAGCTGCCGAACGAAGACGTGGGCGACAGTTTCAAGTTCAGCGATTTACACATGCCGCGCGAGCTGCCGCTGAGCCTGCCGTCGAAGCTGGTGGACCAACGGCCCGATGTCAGGATGGCCGAGGCGCTACTCCATGGCGCGAATGCCGACGTGGGCGTGGCCGTGGCGGCCCGACTGCCGCAATTCACCATTACCGGAGCCGTGGGCGGAGCCGCGACTCAGTTCAATCAAATGTTCGCCTCGGGCGGTCCTTTCTGGAACATTATCGCGGGAGTGACGCAGCCGATATTCGACGGCGGGACATTGCGGCATCGGCAGCGCGCGGCGGAACAGGCCCTCATCCAAGCGGCCACTCAATATCAGAGCACCGTGCTCGGGGCATACCAGAATGTCGCCGATACGCTGCATGCCATTTACAGCGACGCCGACGGACTGAATGCCGCCGTGAAAAATGAGCAGGCCACGAAGGTGCAGCTGGATATCGCGCGGCGGCAGCTCACCAGTGGGCAGGTGAATGAACTATTCCTGTTGCAGGCCGAAGAGGCCTATCAACAAGCTGTGGTCAATAGGGTCCAGGCGCAGGCGCTGCGTTTCGGCGACTCAGCGGCGCTGTTCGTGGCGCTGGGCGGCGGCTGGTGGAACAAGCCGCAACAGCTATCCTCCAATTGACTCGTCAAAACTGCGCGTGGAACCGCACGGCGTATACCGACACGGGGCCCCGGTCGCGGTTGTAGGCCGGATGATCTATCCATTGATAGTCAAAGGTCAGGGCGAAATGGGAGAACATGGCAGCGCTGTAATAGGTTTCCAGAATGTCTTCCGGCCCCGGGTGCGGCAGCTTGCCGTCGCCCACCAGAATGCCGAGACCGCCGGCGTTCAAGTAGGCTTCCCGCTCGCCCGAAATCTTGTTTTCCATGAGCGCCAGAGCCACCGTGTCCTGTGCTCGATGCCAGGTCGTGCCTTTTAACGACAGCCCCGCGGATAGGGACTGGTCCACATCCGTAAATTCGTAGGCCTCGACATTGCCGGCCGCCTTGCCGAAGCGCAGAAACGTGCCTAGATCCGCGGTGAGTTCCTGAGACGCGTTCACGTCCGCCCCCAGGCGACTTCGATACTGCCTTACCGCGGCGATATTCACGGGCGTGTCGGTGCTTTCGGCCAACGCGACGGCCTGATCCAATAGTCCCATACGGCCGCGGCTGTCGAAGACGGTTACCATGACATTTCCCGCATGATCGCCAATGCGCTGGCGGTGCTCGACTTCGGCCAGAAGTTGGAATTCGTGAAAACCCGGGTCGAGATGCACGCTGTTCGGAATGTTGGAGAGGTCGAAGACCCCGCTCCGCAGGGTCCATGGGCCTTGGTACCACTCGGCCGCTGCACCCACGGTATAACCCCAGGCGTCGGCCGCGTAGTCGAAGGTACCCGCGTCCACGGCGGTCCAGTTCAAGAAGTCGCCGCGCGGGTCGTGCGCGTAGGGGTTGATGTCGAAAATGTCGCCGACGCTGATCTTGCCGACGGTGAGCACCCAGCGGTTTTCGCTGCGGCTGCCCGCCAATTGATTCTGGGCGCTTTCCACGGCCTCCTGATCGCCATTCAGATTGAAAGTGTCGCGTACGAACCCACGAGTGAACCGCAGGTAGGGTTGATTCTTCCCGACCTTGTAGGCCTCGGCGCTGGGAAAGCCCGCCACACCCAAGGTGTTGTTCAGGCCGAATCCCTGATCGACCTCCCCGTTGATCCAGAGCTCGGCACCGGACCAAAGGGCGCCACCCAGGTAGAGGGTGGCGTCGGTGGTCTCGCGGCCGCTATCAGGCGACAAGCTGTTCGGCCCCGCATAGGGCGCGTTGAAAGAGGAGGTTTCCTGTTCCACATAGGTGAACTGGCCGTGAACCGCGAAGGTTTCGGGCACCGTGTTGACAGGAGCGCCGGCCGCGGGCTGGTCGTCCGCGACGGCAAGGCCGGGGCAGCCGAACACCAACGGTGCGATAACCAGCGCAGTCCATTTTGCAGCCATGACATTCTCCTCGACGGCTTCACGGCGGAACCTTAAGGCTTCGCCATTTGCGAAATATACCCTACTGGGGTATACTATCGCTAGAGGTAAATCGAGGCATGAGCCACGTCGCACGCGAAAAGATCAAGCTGCTGAATCGCATCAAGCGATTACGCGGCCAAATCGAGGCCATCGAGCGGGCGATCGACAGCGATCAAGAGTGCGCCGACGTCCTGCAACAGGCGACCGCGTGCCGAGGTGCCCTCGATGGCTTCATCGCCGAGGTCATTGAAGACCATATTCGTGAACATATGATGGATCCCCACGCCGAGCGCGACGATCCCCGCGTCGCGGCGGCCGACCAACTGGTCGATATCGTTCACCGCTACCTCAAGAGATGAAGCGCGACCTTCCTATCTGAAGAAGAACTCATCGACTGCGAGGGCAGCCTAGGGCATCCTTCGCGCTTCAGGTATATGGTCGACGTTATGACGCGTTTCTTGTGTTGAGGCTGAGCCGCCCCCTTGCCCTGTCGGCGCTGTGGCTGTTGCTACTGCCGTTTGCGAACGGCTATGCCGCGGAAAGCGATACCCCCGACCCCTTCGTTCATCCAGCGGCGTTGGAGCGCGATATTCGTTTCTGGATTCGCGTTTACACCGAGGTCACCACCGACCAAGGTTTGATACACGATGACTGGAACCTCGGGCTGGTGTACGAGGTGCTGCGGTTCGATCCCGCCTCCTCCCCCGCTCAGCGCGAACGGCGGGTCACCGAGGCGAAGGCCAAGTACGCAGCGCTGTTGCGCCGCTTCGCACAGGGCAACACCGAAAATCTGACCGCGCACGAGCAACGCATCCTGCACGCCTTCGGCGATAAGGCCACGTCCTCAGACTACCGCGATGCCGTCGACCGAATTCGCTTCCAGCTGGGCCAGGCCGACCGCTTCCACGAGGGTTTGATACGCGCCGCCGTGTGGGAGAAGCAAATCGCCCGTACTCTGGTGCAACACGGTGTCCCGGCGGAAATCGCGGCGCTTCCGCATGTGGAGTCTTCCTTCAACTTGGCGGCGTATTCCAAGGTGGGCGCGGCGGGCCTGTGGCAATTCATGCCGTCGACGGCCAAGCGCTACATGCGCGTCGACAGCCTGGTCGATGAGCGCTTGGATCCGTATACCGCCACGGAAGCCGCCGCCAACCTGATGTTGTACAACTACCGGCTGGTGGGTACCTGGCCGCTTACGGTGACTGCCTACAATCACGGGCCCGGCGGCCTACGCCGCGCGCAGGACGAACTCGGGACCAGCGATATCGCCGTGATAGTGAAGCGCTTCCAGGGCGCTACCTTCGGCTTCGCGTCGCGCAACTTCTATGTGGCCTTCTTGGCGGCATTGGAAGTGGATCGCAACGCTGAGAGGTATTTCGGGCCGATGACGCGCCTGCCTGAGACCGAGAGCACTCCGGTGGAAGTGCCGGATTACATTTCGGTGGACGCCTTGGCGAGGTCCTTCAAGGTGGACATGGGCGCTCTGCGCGTGTTGAACCCGGCATTGCGCCCTCCCATATGGAACGGCACCCGGCTGGTGCCGCGAGGCTATCGACTGCGGTTGCCGGGCACCGTCCCGTCGGCCGACGTCGTTGCGGGTTGGGCGCGCCTGCCGCCGAATCTGCGCTACATCGCGCAGCGAAATGACGGTAGCCATCGGCTGCGCCGCGGCGAGACACTGGCCGGTGTGGCGGCCGCCGGCGGTGTGAGCCTGCCTCGCTTGCTGGCGGCGAACGGCTGGTCGAGCACCACCGCCGTCGCCCGCGGAGAGCTGGTGCGCATACCCATGCCGGCGTCGCGCGCCGATGTTGCCGGAGGCGGGGCTGTTGTCGCCGCCGCGGCGTCAGAGTCGTCCTCGTCAGCGGCGCCGGCGTCACCGGTGGCGGCGGTTTTGCCCGAACCCGTGGCGAATTCGGTGCCCCCGCCAGCGACGACGCCCCCAGCGCAGGCCAAGGCCGAGCGAGCACCGCGCGAGCCTGTGTCCGAGCGGCAGACGGCGAATACCGGCGGGCTGCTGCCGGCAGCGAGCCCGACAGGCAGCTCCGACACGACGGACTACACCGTGGGCGCCAATAACACCGTGATCGTCCAGGCGGCGGAGACGCTGGGGCATTTCGCGGATTGGACCCATGTGGATTCACAGGCCCTGCGATCCCTGAACAAGCTTCACAAGAATGCCATGGTGACTCAGGGCAAGAAGCTGAAACTGGATCTATCCAAGGTGTCGGCGGCGGAGTTCGAAGAGGCGCGGCGTGCCTATCATCATCACTTGCAAGAGACTTTCTTCGCCGGCAATCGAATCGCGGGAACCGAAACTTATGCGGTGAAGCGCGGCGATTCGCTATGGACCATCTCGCAGCAGCACGCAGGGCTGCCGGTATGGCTCGTGGCGCAATACAATCCGGACGTGAATTTCAACGACATGCGGCTGGGAACGACGCTGACCCTACCGCAAGTGGTTGCCATCAATCGGCAGTGATGCCCCGGGCCTGAAGAAATTGGGTCAACGTCAGATGCGTGTCGTGAGTCGGGGTGAATTCGACCGTGGATTGATCCTCGGCGCGAAAATCGAGCTGCAGTCTGCGACTGGCGGCCATGCGCCGAAGCAACTCCACGTTGATCTTGAAGTAACTGGTCTGTCCCCAGGAAGCGATCGGTTGATAGGGGCCACTGCCGGCCGCCGGCGCATCCGACGGCACCAGCACCAAGGGGCCGTCATCGAGCATTACGGTCAGCGCTCCATGGGCGCGGATATCTCCGACCGGCTTATCGGTGCCCGGCGCCACATGAATCCACAGCGCGTAGGTGAGATCGCCGCTCCGATCCCATTCCACTGGGCCCAGGTAGGCGAAACTAATGCGCTTACCCCCGGCTATACCTACGTTTTGGGCGCTTTCGATGAATTCCACGGGAGCCTGGAGCGCGCCGACGGTCATACCGGTACGCTCGTCCAAAACTTCAGCCGGCTTGATCGCGGATTGACCGGCACAAGCGGCCAGCAGGCCACCGGCAATGACGACGGGAATCAATGACAAACGCATAGGTCACATTATACCTGGTCCGTGAGCTATGGCCGGTTATGTGATATCGAGTCCACGCTATAATTTTTATATGGTGAATATTTTTCAAAATCAGCGCTTGAGGCACATTTTTCTGTGGTTAGTGCTGTTTCTGGGCGGTTCGGGCTGGGCGCTGCCCGCCGCCGCGGAGTTGCTGACTGCCGACCATGTGGTCGTGCATAAGGCCGACCGCCGGCTCTCTTTGTACAACGGCAACAAGCTGTTGGGGGAGTACAAGGTTAAGCTGGGATTAAGCCCGCTGGGGACCAAGGAGCGAGAACGCGATTTTCGCACGCCCGAAGGGCGGTACTACCTCGCCCGGCGCAACACCCGCAGCGACTACTTCCTGTCAATTCAAGTGTCCTATCCGAATAAGGACGATGAAGTACGGGCGCGTAAGAATCATTGGGCGCCCGGCGGATCCATTATGATCCATGGACTGCCCAACGTACCCAAGCACCCCGCCGCCTACTACGCGACGAGCGACTGGACTGACGGCTGCATTGCCCTGTCCAATTCCGATATGGTCGAAGTGTGGTTACGCACGCAAGACAATATCCCCATCGATATCTATCCCTAACGGTGCCGTGTGGAAACCACGATTCTATCCACTGATCTGGTCGATGCCCGGGTTACGCCGAAGGGCGCCCTCGAACATCTCTCCCAGGAAGAAATAGCCAAGCTGCTCGATTCCGGCCAGGGAGGTTTATATCCCCTGTTCCGCAAATGTGCGCTCGCTGTCCTAAATTCCGGCAGCAACATCGACGATCCGCGCCTTATTTTCGAGAAGTACAAGGACTTCGAGGTCCGCATCATCCGCCAGGCATGGGGCATCAAGCTCGCCATCAAGAACGCCCCCGCAGCCGCTTTCGTGGATGGCGAAATGATCCGCGGGTTGAAGGATCACTTGTTTGCGGTGCTCCGAGACGTAGTCTTCATCTCGAATGAAATCGTCGAGAGCGGTCGCTTCGATTTGCGCTCCTCGCCCAGCATCACGAACGCGGTTTTCTACATCTTGCGAAACGCCCGCGCTCTGGAGCCGCAAATGCGGCCGAATCTGGTGGTCTGCTGGGGTGGCCACTCCATTCAGCGGGTGGAATACGACTACACGAAGAAAGTAGGGTACGAGCTCGGGCTGCGCAGCCTCGATGTCTGCACGGGCTGTGGCCCCGGAGCCATGAAAGGCCCCATGAAGGGCGCCACCATCGGCCATTCCAAGCAGCGCATCGTCAACGGGCGCTACTTGGGGATCACCGAGCCCGGCATCATCGCGGCGGAGCCGCCGAATCCCATCGTGAGTCAGTTGGTCATCATGCCGGACATCGAAAAGCGCCTCGAGGCCTTCGTCCGGTTGGGCCATGGCATCGTCGTGTTCCCCGGAGGCGCCGGAACGGCCGAAGAAATTCTGTATCTTCTCGGTATTTTGCTCGATCCGGCGAACAAGGATTTGCCGTTTCCGGTGATATTCACCGGGCCGGCCGACAGTGCGGCCTATTTCGAGCAGATCCACGAATTCATCGGCAGGACGCTCGGACCCGAAGCGCAGTCCAAGTACCAAATCATCGTGGACGACCCAGGCGGGGTGGCGCGGGCCATGGTGCATGGGCTGGCCTCGGTGCGCGATTACCGGCGCAGTCACAGCGATTCCTACGGCTTCAATTGGCTGCTGAAGATTCCTCTCGAGTTTCAGCTGCCGTTCGAAGTCACGCATGCGTCCATGCGCAGCCTCAAGCTCTCGCACGATCAACCCGTGCACGAGCGGGCAGCCGACCTGCGCCGGGCCTTTTCCGGCATCGTCGCGGGCAATATCAAGGATTACGGCGTCAACGCCATCGAAAAATACGGTCCTTTCGAACTCGTTGGCGAAGAGTCCATCATGCAGCCTCTCGATGGGTTGCTGCGAGCGTTCGTCGCCCAGGGGCGCATGAAACTCCACGGCGCCCAGTACACGCCCTGTTATCGATTGGTTGCATGACCGCTTCGCTGAGTATCCGCTATCGCTTCGATTTGCCGGACGGTACCGCCAAGACATTGGAGTTTACGTTCGACGCCAGCGATTTCAGATTGCAGAAGACGACTGCCGTCGACGCGCCCTTCTGGACTGAACTGGGATTTTCGCGGTGCGCGAATTGCCCGCTCGAAGAACTCAAGAACTCTCACTGTCCCGCGGCATTACAAATGGCGCCGGCCGTGGAACCCTTGAAGGCACTCGTCTCCTTCGACACGGTCGGGGTGACGGTGACTACGCCCGAGCGGACCATGTATGCAGAGACGTCGGCGCAGCAAGCGATGAGTTCCGTCCTCGGGCTCATCATGGCGACTTCAGGATGTCCTTGGACGGATCACCTGCGGCCCATGGCGCGCTTTCACTTACCGTTCGCGAGCGACATGGAGACGCTGTATCGGAGCATCAGCATGTTTTTGCTGGCGCGCGAAATGAGCGGCGGTGAAGTGCAGCACGGTTTTGCGGCGCTCGAAGATTTGTACAAGAATTTACATGTGGTAAATCGCGATATGTCACGTCGCTTGGGCGCCGCCACGCGCACGGATCCCGCACGCAATGCCTTGGCGCTACTCGACTCGTATACGACGTTGCTGCCCGCCGCTTTGGACGGGTCTTTCGCCGACCTGAAGCCGCTCTTCGATGCGTGGCAAACAAAGGAAAATACCGCGATTTAACTTACCGCGACGTTCGGTGAGATGCGCATCGCAATGCGCTCTCTTGCATGGCGACGGCGCCAAGATGCCTGTGACACAGTTCCTGCCATAGAGCGGGCACGACACTTACTGTGGTCACCATCAAAGAGGCACTTCAAGATGAGCGATAACAAAACTCCGACTCGATACACCGGAATAGACCGCCGCGCACCGCGCGTCGAGCCGGGCGTTGCCAAGCCGGGCGCACGCGAGGCGTACAAGACGGGCGGACGCCATGCCGCCATCACGAATAATCTGTACAGCTGGCACAGCTACAAGAACTGGGCCGACAAAGTTCGCGGCACTTGGGAAGACAAGAAGTAACCATTAGGACGCGAGTCGCGGGTACAACGCGCGATCGGTGAGACTCAAGTAATCAGGTGCACGTCGGATTGATGTGCGCTGTCTTCCAAAGAATCGGCACCGCGCTGCGCCATCGCCTCTTCCTTGGCGCGCAGCCACCCCAGCAGGGGCGCCCAGTCTTCTAGATCCTGCTCCACGATGCTTCTCTTCATTTCGTGCAGACCGACGCCTTGTTCGGCGGCGCGCACGTAGTTCTGCGAGTCGCGGAGCGTCGCGATGACGGGAATTCGCAGCGTGTCCAAAAAGCGCATCAACGATTGATAAATGATGGTGTTGCGCTTGACGCGGTTCGCCACCACGCCGATGCGATTCTCGTCGCGACGTACCTTGGCGATGAGCAACAGATCCGCGACGCACTTCGAGAAGGCGTGGATGTCGATGTCCGACGGAAGCACCGGGATGATGATGGCATCGGCGCCGCGGGTCATTTCGGGCATGTCCTGGCCGGGTACGGCCGCCGGTGTGTCCACGACCACGTGCCCGGCGTCGGGCGGGATACGCATCTGCCACGCGCGTGTCATCCGGGTATTGCGCTCGAAAGCGGCGATGCCGTGGATGAAGGCCTGTTCCGGCTTGCGCTTTTTCAGCCAGCGGGTGCTTGATCCCTGGGGGTCGTTGTCGGACAGCAGAGGACGGTCACCCAAGCTCGCGAAATAACTGGCGAGATTGGTGGCCACCGTCGTTTTGCCCGATCCGCCCTTCGGATTCAGGACCAGAATGCGCTGCATGTCCCAGAAGCCTACGCAGCCGGGGACGGCATGGCAAGTGTGTGACCGCACGCACGGCGAGGGGGCGGCGCACGCCATACAGTCGGAACCATGGAATGGGTTCTTCAAGTGGTCGACGAGATCGACGACGCCATCGGCGTGGTTAGACACAGCTGGCTCGGAGTCTATGCTCAAATAGTTGGGCTTTCGGCACCCCGTAGGGCACCCCGTAGGCTCGCGGTGATGACCTCCCGCAGGCGGACGCGCTCTTAAGAAACGACGGGTGTCCCTACGGGCGTCTAAATCCTTTAAGATGCCAAATCATGGCATCTCACATTCTGCGTGCTTTGATACTTGGCTGCGCTCTGTATGGCCTGGCGGCCTGCGGCGACAAGGCGGCCGCTCCCCCCGCAACTCCCGGCGCCGCTGCGCCGACTACCCCCGTGGCAATCACACTGGATATCCACGAACTGCAGCCGGGTGCGGGCCCGGCGATCGCCAAAGGCCAAAGGGCCGTCGTGAATTACACCGGTTGGCTATACGAGACATCGGCGGCCGATCACAAGGGCAAGGAATTCGACAGTACGAGCAATGCCGGGCACCCGTTCAGTTTCGTCGTCGGTACGGGAACGGTCATCAAGGGTTGGGATCAGGGTGTCCTCGGCATGAAGGTGGGAGAGAAGCGGCGGCTCACCATTCCGCCGGATCTAGGCTATGGGGACACCGGCGCGGGCGATGTCATTCCTCCCGGCGCTGCCTTGATATTCGACGTCGAACTCACCGCGATTGAATGACTTCCGGGCAGGCGCTCCAACGACTCAGTCTCGACGGACCCACGGGAAAGCTCGAGACCCTCGTGGAGGATTCCGGCTCTCCGGGCGGTTCTTACGCGGTTATCTGCCATCCGCATCCCCTATTCGGCGGCACCATGGACAACAAGGTCGTCAGCACGCTGGCGAAGGCCATGCACGCCGTGGCTATTCCTTCGTTGCGCTTCAATTTCCGCGGAGTGGGCGGGAGTCCCGGGGTGTTCGACGAAGGCAGGGGAGAGACGGATGACGCGGATGCCGTCGCATCGTGGGGAGCTCTGCGCTGGCCGGGTCGGCAGCTGATACTCGCCGGCTTCTCGTTCGGGGCGTATGTCGCCCTGCGGCTCGCAACGCGCCGTCCGACATCGCGCCTCATTAGCATCGCGCCGCCGGTAGCTCGCTTCGATTTCTCGGGTATGTCCATACCCGCCTGTCCCTGGTTGATCGTGCAGGGCGATGCCGACGAGGTGGTCGATCCTCGCGCTGTATTGGATTGGGTGGGCGGTCTAAACGCGGAGCCGCAGCTCATTGTCATGCCCGGCGTCGGGCATTTTTTCCATGGTCGCCTCAACGAACTGCGCGACGCCGTGGTCGGCGCCGTGCGCGGCAGCTGAAGCGTAAATTACCCTGCTCGGGGCGTCGAGCCCCGAGCAGCGCCTCCGTCATGCCGCTGCCGGCCTGTACGGAGACCCATCCCGATCAGTTCACGAATTCCTTGAGCGTCTTCAACGCGGCAATGCGAACTTTCTTGCTGGCGGGCTTCGCCTTGAACATCATTTTTTCACCGTTGAATGGATTCACGCCTTCACGCGCTTTCGTAGCCGGCTTCTTCACGACTTTCATCTTGAGAAGACCGGGCATCGTAAACAAGCCGTGACTGCGCAGGCTCTTCTTGATAGCGGCGGAAAGCGAGTCAAACACGGCTCCGACCTGCTTCTTAGAGAGCTCTGTTTCCTTCGAAATGGTAGCGAGAATCTCAGACTTGGTCGGTGCTGCATTCTTTTTCGCCATATAAATCTCCTGATAATGTTTGCAAACGCGGGTACAAATTCCCACATATTCAACTCGGCGCCGAAAATAACATAGAAAAAAGCCGATGTTTAGCGCAATTGTAAAAAAAGATGGAGCGAGCCTCGCGCGCGGGAGCCTGTTTTTTCAGGCTTCGCGCGATGGGGGCGCTATTTGGCCGACGGTCGATGTGCAGCGTTCGCAGGGATTTCAAGCATGTAGGGCCGCATATTCATCGCAGAAGTATCAGCAATGCGCCTATCAGTATGGAGACCCAAAGAACGGATAAATCTAATTGGCCGATGCGCGGGATGACTCGACGCACGGGCTTCAGGATGGGTTCGCACAGCTGGGAGAGCAACCGCACGCCGGGCGCATAGCCGCCCGGTGTAACGAAACTCGTGAGCCAATAAAGCAACAGCGCGAATAAATAGACGCGGAGCGTCAAATCGATGAGTTCCACGAGCATGATCCGCACAAATGACAAGGGATCCGCGAAGCTCATGCCGGTGAGCAGGAACAGGGCCGCGGTGCGCACCGCCGCCACGGCCAACACCGCGACAACGGTTGCCGTATCGACTTTGCCCATGGGAGGCAACACGCGCCGCAAAGGCAAAATCAGCCAGTTCGTCACCCTGACGACGGCGTCGGCCATGGGATCGCGGAAGTCCGCGCGCACCAGTTGAAACAAGAATCGCAGCAGGAATGCCAGCGTCAGCAACCACAGCAGCGTATCGACGATGTATCTAATCGCTTCCATTATTTTCGGTTTCCTACAGCCTCTACGGCCTCTACAGCCTCTACGGCCTCTCGCGCCGCGGCCCTACGGACCGCCATATTCCGCCGCGAGTTCGGCAGAGCGTCGATCGGCTGCCGCCACGGCGTGTGCGACGATAGCACGAAGCCCGGCGGCATCGAGTACGTCGAGGGCGGCCGCCGTGGTGCCGCCTTTGGATGTCACCTGTTCCCTCAAGGTGGCAAGCGATTCGCCGGAAAGCCTAGCCATTTGGGAGGCGCCGAAGGCAGTCTGCAGCGTCAGCTTGTGTGCAACGTCGTTCGGCAGCCCGCGCGCATGCGCGGCGGCCTCGAGTGCTTCCATGAACAGGAAGAAATACGCGGGACCGCTGCCCGAGAGAGCGGTAACCGTGTCCATCTGGGATTCGTGTTCCACCCACACCGAATCGCTGACCGCGGCCATGATGTCCTCCGCCAGCGCGCGATTCGCGGCCCCTACGCTCGCCGGGGCATAGAGGCCGGTGGCACCGAAGCCGTTGAGAGCGGGCCGATTAGGCATGGTGCGCACCACCGCCGCCCGCGGTCCGAACCACCGCATCAGCGCGGCGTGCGGAATGCCGGCCGCCACTGAAATGATGAGCGGGTTCGATTGCGCGAGGTGCGGCGCCAGGCTCTGGGCGACGGCCCGCATCTGCTGCGGCTTGACGGCCAGGATGACCACTTCGGCGTCGGCCACAGCGGTGGGATTGTCGGGGGCGGAGATCACTCCATGGTCGCGCGTCAAGCGGTCGAGTTGTTCGGCGCTGGGATCGGCGACGACGATTCGATCGCGTGCCAGTCCCCGCTTGGTGAGGCCGCCGATCAATGCCGCGGCCATGTTGCCTCCGCCGATGAATGCCAGCCTTCGTATGTTGTTCATGAGCCCCTCGCAGGTTTTGTGTTCTCGTTGCAGTTGGTTTTGTCCGTCATCGATTGCCAAACAGAGCCGTTCCTATTCGAACGTGCGTGGCGCCCTCGGCGATGGCGGACTCGAAATCGCCGCTCATCCCCATGGACAGCACATCCAGAGCGTGGCCCGCCTCGTTGAGGCGCTCCAATAAATGACGCAGGCGTGCAAACACGGCCCGCTCGGCCGCCGTATCGGGTTGAGGCGGCGGTACGCACATGAGACCCCGCAGCTTCACCCGCGGCAGAGCTTGGATGCCGGCCGCGAGCGCCGGGAGGGCGTCAGGCAGGGCGCCGCCCTTGGTCGCCTCCGGTATCAGCGCCACCTGGATGCACAGGTTCAAGGGCGGGGCGTGGAAGGGCCTCTGCTCCGACAGTCGGCGAGCCACGCTGAGGCGGTCGACGCTATGCACCCATTGGAATCGTTCGGCCACGGCGCGCGTCTTGTTCGACTGCAATCCCCCGATGAAATGCCAGTCTATCCGTTGGTCGCCGAGCTGATTGAGCTTCGAAAGGGCTTCCTGGAGATAGCTTTCACCGAAATCCGTGACGCCCGCCGTGGCGACCTCCCTCATCAATTCGGCAGGCTGCGCTTTGCTGACGGCGACCAATGTGACCGTGGCGGGATCACGCCCGGCGCTCATTGCCGCCTGACGTATCCGAGATCGGACGTAGTTCACATGAACAGCCAAATTCTGCGGATCAATTAACATATTGGGTGGCAACACCCTCTTATATACTGCTGGCGAAAACATCGCCCACTAAGGAGAGCCGTCAATGGCGGTTGATATCGCGCAGCTTCTCGCTTTTGCGGTGAAGAACAATGCGTCGGACTTGCATCTTTCCGCGGGCGTGCCACCCATGATCCGGGTGGATGGAGATATGAAGCGGGTGAATATGCCGCCGCTGGTGCACAAAGAGGTGCACAGCATGGTGTATGACATCATGAACGACAAGCAGCGCAAAGCCTTCGAAGAATTTTTCGAAACGGACTTTTCGTTCGAAATCCCCAAACTGGCCCGCTTCCGCGTCAACGCATTCAACCAAAATCGCGGCGCCGGAGCCGTATTTCGCAATATTCCGTCCACCATCCTGTCGCTGGACGAACTGAACGCGCCGAAAACCTTCAAAGATCTCTGCATGTTGCCTCGCGGTCTGGTGCTGGTCACCGGCCCTACCGGGTCCGGCAAATCGACCACTCTTGCCGGCATGGTGAATCATTGTAACGATAATCGCCCCGATCACATCATCACGATCGAGGACCCCATCGAGTTCGTGCACGAGAGTAAGCGCTGCCTGGTGAACCAACGTGAGGTCCACCGGGACACCCTGGGGTTCACCGAAGCGCTGCGTTCGGCGCTGCGCGAAGACCCCGACATCGTCCTGGTCGGCGAAATGCGCGACCTGGAAACCATCCGCCTGGCGCTGACAGCGGCCGAAACGGGGCACTTGGTATTCGGGACCTTGCATACCAGCTCGGCGGCGAAGACCATTGATCGTATAGTCGACGTGTTCCCGGCTGCGGAAAAGGATATGGTGCGTGCCATGATGTCCGAGAGCTTGCGCGCCGTGATTTCCCAGACCCTGATGAAGCGTGTCGGCGGCGGTCGTATTGCAGCGCACGAAATCATGATCGGTACTCCCGCGATACGAAACCTCATCCGTGAAGGCAAGATCGCGCAAATGTACTCAGCGATTCAAACCGGCCAGGGCCAGGGCATGCAGACTCTGGACCAATGTCTGCAGGACCTGGTGCAAAAAGGCGTCGTCAGTCGCGAAGAAGCGAAGTACAAGGCGCAGAACAAGGACGCCATCTAATGGAGCGCGATCAAGCAATACGCCTCATGCAAGATTTGCTGCGGCGTATGGTCGAAAAGAAGGGATCGGACCTCTTCATCACCGCAGGCTTCCCTCCGGCCATCAAGGTCGACGGCGAAATCAGGCCGCAGTCGGATCGCACCTTGAGCCCGGAGCAAAGTGCCGGCCTCGTGCGCGCCATCATGAACGATCGACAGACGAAGGAATTCGACTCCACCAAGGAATGTAACTTCGCGATCTCGCCGCCGGGCATCGGCCGCTTTCGCGTCAGCGCCTTCGTGCAGCAGGGCTTCACCGGCGCCGTAATCCGTACTATCAACGCCAAGATCCCCACCCTCGAGGAACTCGAATTACCGCCGGTGCTCAAGGAAGTGGTGCTGTCCAAGCGGGGTTTCGTCATTCTCGTGGGCGGCACGGGTTCGGGCAAATCCACGTCGCTGGCCGCCATGGTCGGCTACCGAAACGAAAAGACCCGCGGCCATATCGTCACCATCGAGGATCCGGTCGAATACGTTCATGCTCACAAGGGCTGCGTCGTGACACACCGGGAAGTGGGCGTCGATTGCGACAGCTGGCACCTGGCTCTCAAAAATACCCTGCGCCAGGCACCTGATGTCATTCTCATCGGCGAAATCCGCGACCGCGAGACCATGGAGTACGGCATTCAGTTCGCCGAAACCGGTCACTTGGTGTTAGCCACGCTGCACGCGAACAGCTCCAACCAAGCGCTGGACCGCATCATCAATTTCTTCCCGGAGGAGCGGCGCGAACAGCTTCTCATGGATTTGTCGTTGAACGTCCGCGCGCTGATTTCACAGCGTCTGATTCCGCGCGAGTCCGGCTCCGGCCGAATTGCCGCCATGGAGATCATGCTGAATTCGCCACTGATCGCGGATTTGATCTTCAAGGGCGACGTGACGAAGATCAAGGACGTCATGTCACGGTCCAATCGACTGGGCATGAAGACCTTCGACCAAGCGCTGTTCGAGCTGTACGAGGCCGGCCTCATTTCCTACGAAGATGCGCTGCGCAATGCGGATTCGAAGAACGAACTGCGCCTGAAGGTGAAGCTCGAGAGCAAGCGCGAAATCAAGAACCCCGAAGAGGTCGGTTCGGCCCTGCAAATCGTCGAGGAAGAAGAAGGACAGGTGTTCTAGCGCATGTCAGCCCAAGAAATCCCGGCTCAGGTGATGAACACCAAGCCGCTGTTCAAGCTGATGGTGGAACGCAAAGCGTCGGACTTGTTTTTCAGCTGCAACGCGCCGGTAAAAATAAAAATCGAAGGGAAGATATTTCCCGTGAACAAGCAGATCCTGAGTCCCGAGACCGTCCGCCAAGCGGCGCTGGGTCTCATGTCCCAGGATCAGATCGACTACTTCAACGAAGAGCTGGAAATCGACTTCGCGATTTCCGAGCAGGGCCTCGGCCGATTCCGCGTCAACGTGTTTTACCAGCGCGGCTACCCCGCCATGGTATTGCGCTACATCACGGCGGAAATGCCCAAGCTCGAGGATCTCGGCATGCCCGAGATTTACCGCGACCTCATCATGCTGAAGCGCGGCCTGATTCTCATGGTGGGCGCCACCGGCGCCGGCAAGTCGACCACGCTGGCCGCCATGATCAATTACCGCAACGAGAATTGCTCGGACCATATCCTCACCATCGAGGACCCGATCGAGTTCTTGCACTCCAACAAGAAATCCATCGTCAATCAGCGCGAGATCGGTTTGGACACCAAGTCCTTCGCGCGCGCGTTGCGCAGCGCCGTGCGTGCGGCTCCCGACGTCATCCTCGTCGGTGAAATTCGCGACAAGGAAACGATGGAGGCTTCGTTGGCGTTGGCAGGCACCGGGCACCTCTGCATTGCCACGCTGCACGCCAATAACTGCGCGGAAACGCTGGACCGCATCATCAATATGTTCCCGCGCGACCAACACAATCAGATTTTTCTCGACCTCTCGCAATACCTGCGCGCCATCCTGTCGCAGCGTCTGGTGATGGCCAAATCGGGCTCGCGCACGGCCGCATCCGAGGTCATGGTGAATACGCCATTCGTGTCGGAGCTCATCAAGAAGGGCGACGTGATCGGGGTGAAGGAGGCTATTCGCACCGGCACGGAGCGCGGCATGCTGAGCTTCGACTTTTCGCTGTACAACCTGGTCCGTGAAGGCCGCATCGAGTTGGAAGAAGCACTTACCAACGCCGATTCGCGCACCAACCTCGAAGCGAAGATCAACTTCGGCTGAAGATCGTGCAGCCAACGATTGGCCGCCTGAGACTGGCCGGCTAAAGATCGGCCGCTAACGTTTGCGAATTGGGATCCCACTTGTGCGGTGACTCGTTCGAGCGGCAGAACACGAGATTCCCTTCGAATTCTCGTGAACTGGCATCCCAGCCGCGGCGCAGGGCGTGCGCGCGACAGGCCTTGGGGTCCAGGGTCAGCGCGCGCCGCGCGGCTGCCCCCAGATCGGCATCCAGTGCGCCGGTAACGCCATTCTCGATGACGTCGATGGGACCGCTGACGGGGTAGGCGGCGACCGGCACACCGCAGGCCATGGCTTCGAGATTCACCAGCCCGAAGGTGTCGGTGAGACTGGGGAAGACCATGATGTCGGCGGCGGCCAAGTGCTTGGCCAGTTCCTCGCCGAATCTGAAACCCGTGAACACGGCATCGGGATAAATGGTTTGCAGGCGCGCCCGTTCGGGACCGTCGCCGATGACGATTTTGCTGCCTTCCCAGGGCATGCTGAGAAAGGCCTCGATGTTCTTTTCGACCGCAACACGGCCGACATAGGCGGCGATGGGGCGGGGCAGGTCGAGAAAGTCCTTCGGTCCCGGCTTGAATACTTCGGTGTCCACACCGCGCTGCCATGTCGCCAAATTCCTGAAGCCCCGCGACCCCAGTTCGTGGCGCAGCGATTGGGTGCTGACCATGCAGCGTACCGCAGCGCCATGGAAGCGATGCAGGGCCCAATACGAAAATCTGACGGGAATAGGGAAGCGCGCGCGCAGGTATTGGGGAAATTGTGTGTGGTACGAGGTCGTGAACTGCATTTGATGCCGTTGGCAGTAGCTACGCGCCGCCAATCCCAAGGGCCCCTCAGTGGCAATATGCAGAGCCTGGGGCGAGAATTCGGCAATGCTGCGCGCCACAATTTTGCGGGGCCGCAAAGATAGTCGGATTTCCGGGTAGGTGGGGCAGGCAATGCTGCGAAAGTCGCGCGGCGTAAGCATGCGGACGTCGTGACCGAAGCGGCGGAGCCACTCAGCGGTTTGAGACAGCGTGCGCACCACACCGTTGGTCTGGGGAAACCAGGCATCGGTAACGATCATGATTCTCATGATGGTTGACCTTCGCACGTCTGCATGACGATCATATGACCATCGAAGGCAAGTTGGCCTTCGTGCCCCGCAAATTCTGTGAACCGCGAGGCCCTCCTTGTAATAGCCGTGTAACCAAAATCCTATATTTCTTTCACGGCCGATTATCCAGGCGAACGAAATAACGCTTAACTCGAGGGCTCTCTATGAAAAAGTTTCTGGAAGAACTACGGACGCAGCGATGGGACGATCACCGTTACTATCACCACAGCCGCATCAACCAGTCGCTGCATTTCCTGAGCGCCATTAGTTTCCTGGTCGCCTACGTCATGATGTTCAAGGATCCGGTGGTGGCCGCTCTGATCGGCTGGCTGGTGGCCATGGTCAGCCGACAGTCCGGGCACTTCTTCTTCGAGCCCAAGGGCTACGACACGGTCAATCAGGCGACCCACGAACACAAGGAAGACATCAAGGTCGGCTACAACTTGAAGCGCAAAGTCATTCTGCACGCGGTGTGGATTCTGGCGCCCTTCGCACTATGGGTGAATCCAACCCTGTTCGGCATATTCGAACCGAAGGCCGGCGCCGCGGCGTTCATGCGTCACGTCGGCGAGATTTGGCTGGTGGTGGGCATCGGCGCGCTGCTGTTCCGCACCGTGCAGCTGTTCTTCCTGCGGGACGTGCAAACGGGTCTCGTGTGGTTCACCAAGATCGTGACGGACCCGTTCAACGACGCCAAGATTTACTGCAAAGCGCCGCTTTACTTGCTGCGCGGCGAACTCATCGATCCCATGGGCGAAAAGCACCGCGCTTGAAGCATTTCCTTCAGCAGATTGCGGCGGATGGTCTTGTTGGTGAGTTGGGGATTGGCCCACCACCAACCATCTGCCTGCATCGCATGGGCAGCCGCCAGCATGGCGTCACTGACGGCAGCGAAATCCGCATCCGTATAGTTGAGACTGAAAATCAACCGGCCGGTGCCCACCCAACTCAAGGCGAGACCAGCGGCACGCAGGTAGTATTGGAACATCCAGTTGTAACGCGATGGCTGCCGGTAGCAAATCGTCCAGATGGAGGACAGGTTCACCACTTGAACCGGAATATCTGCTGCTCGCAGACGGTCGTTGAGAGCCGCGGCGCGGCCGTTCCATGTGGTGTCAAGATCGCGGTACATGGCCTGGATTGGTTCACTGTCGAGGCGCTTCAGGAACTCGTACATGGAACCCATCACATAGGGATGCGAGTTGAAGGTGCCGCGCGCGAAGCAAATGTCGGCGGGCCTATGCTCGTGGAAGCGCCGCATGAAGCGGGCGGCGCCGCAGAGCACGCCGACCGGCAGCCCACCGGCCACGGTCTTGCCGTAGGTCACCATGTCGGCTTTGACGCCGAAGTATTCCTGCGCACCGCCGGGGCACAGGCGGAAACCCACGAACACTTCGTCGAATATCAGCGCGATGCCGCGCTGGGTGCACACCGACCGCAGTTTGCGCAGCCATTCGGAATATCTTTCGCGGTCGAAATGGGCGCTGCGCCCGCTGTCGATCAGCGTGGAGTCGCCGGGTGCGCTGATGTTCGGGTGCAGCGCCTGCAGGGGATTGACCAGCACACATGCGATGTCGCGCCGGGTGCGCAGCACGCGCAAGCTCGCTTCGTCCATGTCCTCGAGCGTGTAGGTTTCGCGGGCCGCGATGGGGTTGCCGACGCCGGGCTGCACGTCGCCCCACCAGCCGTGATAGGCGCCGCAGAAACGCACCAGATGGCTCCGCCCCGTGTTGTAACGGGCCAGACGTACCGCCTGCATGACGGCTTCGGTGCCCGACATATGGAAGGAAATTTCCTCTTGTCCGGAAATCTCCAAGAGGCGTTGGATGTTGAACGCGGTGACTGGATGGTAGGCGCCCAAGACCGGCCCCAGGTCACGCACGCGTTCGCTGCCGCGGGCAATGCACTCCTTGTAGAAATCGTAGCCGAAGACGTTGACGCCGTAGGAACCCGTGAGATCGTAGAACTGGTTACCGTCCAGATCGGTGACTTTGACGCCCGAGGAGGATTGCAGGAAGGAGCCGCCCTTGAAGTGCTTGCGCACGAAGCGGCTGAACTGAAAGGGTACGCGGTAGCGCGCGGTGAATTGCAGATCGGAAACGCTGCCCACGATGTCATCCGTGAGATCGGCGGTTTCGCGAAAGCGCTCGGCAAAGGTGGCGGACAGACGGTTGAAGCCATCGCGCCGCGCCGCGGCAACATTCTCGGGCGCCTGGTCGGCGCGAAAGAAAAGGCTGTCGTCATATTCGTAGAAAGGCACGAGGGACGCGAAGCGGCGCGACATTTTCGAATGGCCGGCCAGCGAGCGATGCTTCGCCAGCGACAACTGCAGGCGCCTGTAAAGTTTCGGTAACAAAGCAAGCGCACAACCAATGACAACGTATCGGAGAATCGAGTTGATCACAGCATTCCTTAGGCTTGACTGTATTTCAGTTGGATGACACTAAGATGCTTCAGTTGAGTGACACTAAGATGAACGCGCGCTCGCTTATTGACCGGGTGGTCCAACAAGAGGATTTGAACTTCCTTTTGACCAACCGCATTCCGCGACGGGCTCTGACCCTCTTGGTCGGGTGGCTGAGTCGTATCGAGAACCGATGGGTCTGCGGGGCGTGTATTGGGTTGTGGAAACTGTTCTCCGATTTGGACCTCACCGAGGCCAAGCAGAGCCGTTTCGGTAGTCTGCGGGACTGCTTCACGCGAGAGCTCAAGGAGGGCGCCCGGCCGGTGAATGACGACCCGGCGGTGCTGGTCAGTCCCTGCGACGCATTGGTGGGTGCCTTCGGCGAGGTGATCGACGGCAAGGCGGTGCAGGCCAAAGGCTTTCCGTATTCGGTGATGGATCTCCTGGGAGACCGGGAACTGGTGAATTATTACCGGGGCGGGCGGTACATCACGCTGCGGCTGACCTCGAGCATGTATCACCGTTTCCACGCGCCCTGTGCCGCGCGGGTGGAACAGGTCAACTACATCTCGGGAGACACCTGGAACGTCAACCCGATTGCGTTGCAGCGGGTAGAGAACCTGTTCTGCAAGAACGAGCGCGCCGTGATTCGCTGCCGGCTGCCCGGCGGAGCTTTACTGACGTTGGTGCCCGTCGCCGCGGTATTGGTGGCGAGCATGCGGTTAAGATTTTGAACG
>Ga0302310_10000400_pt1 | contig 41097 bp, 39 predicted proteins | sample III_Palsa_N1_2_FD_200451 | JGI IMG/M metagenome (GOLD analysis project Ga0302310, IMG submission 200451) | Peat permafrost microbial communities from Stordalen Mire near Abisko, Sweden - III_Palsa_N1_2 | ecosystem: Environmental > Terrestrial > Soil > Palsa > Peat permafrost | place: Sweden...
GCCGGGCCGGGCCGGGTGATTACAGCGCTTGCGCGGCAACCCTTTGCGTGAGAAGGCGCCGGTGACGCTCCGCTTCGAATCGGGCGCGTGCCGGATCGTTCGCCAGGATCGCCTCGATGATTTGATGACGCCATAGTCTCCAGGCACGGATTCCATCGACGCCGTCGAAAATCTGCGGGATTGGCCCGCTCCGATAAAAACGCATGCTGACCTGGGCGAGCAGTTCGATCAGAGGCCGATTGACCATCTTGAACAGGACCGCGTGCAAGTCGTCTTCGAATGAGATCCGCTCTTCCCCGGAAGCACAGAGATCCACTCGGCTTTTGAGCTCACGCAATTCATTCAGTCGCTGTGCATCGCCGCACTTCGCCGCCGCGGGCATCAACTCGCAATCGAGCAGTGTCATCATCTCGAGCGCCTCGTAGTTATCGGCGTGTCGCGCACGGAGATACGTCGCCAGCGCCCGCTCGAGCGCGAGGGCATCCGGACGTTTTCCGAAATAGCCGCCGCCCGGGCCGCGACGTACAGCCAGAAGCCCCTCATGCTCCAGCACGCGTGCCGCCTGTTGCACCGTGACCGTGCCGACGTCGAGTAACTTCGCAACCTCGGTAAGTGAACCCAGCATCGCATCGGGCGGTTGTGCAAGGACCAGTTCCCGCATTCTTTCCGCGGTCGCGGTGACCAACCGCTGTGTCTGCAGCGAATTAGACGGATTTTTTCTCTTGCGCACCATCGTCAATGAATGAGAATCACGGTCTCAAGATCCATCCGCCGTCGACGTGAATCACCTGCCCCGTCATCCAGCCGCCTGCCTGCGAACATAGGAGCAGCAGCGTCCCGACCAATTCATCCGGCGCGCCTCGGACGCGCATGGCGACGTTCATTTCCAGGAATTTGATGAACGGCGAATCGTCGGGCGTGAGCAGCTTTCCCGCATCACTGGCGGTGTTGCCCGGCGCGATGGCGTTGACAGCGATTTTTTCCCGTCCGAGCTGGCGTGCCAACGTCGTCGTGAGACCCACCAACGCGAGTTTGCTGATACCGTAAATCGATATCGCGGGAAAGGCCCCGCCCGAGACTTGATTGACAATGCGCCCACCCCCACGCTTGCGCAACTCGGGAATCACCGCCTGCGCACAGAGAAGAGCGCCGGTGACATTCACATTCATGATCCTATTCCAATCCTCGAGACTCACATCCGCGGCCGCAAGCTGACCGAGTTCCGCCATGAGCGCGGCATTGTTGACCAGGATGTCAATGCCGCCGAAGGCACGGGTCGTGGCACTGACCATGTCGGCGACCGACTCCCGGTTCGTGATATCGACCCCCACCGCAATCGCCTTGCCGCCGGCCGCGGTAACTTCATCGGCCACGACTTTAGCACCCTCGGCGTTGATGTCCGCGACAACCACGGCGGCGCCGGCGTGTGCGAGCCCCAGGGCATAGGCCCGCCCGATGCTGTTGCGGCGGCCACCGGCGCCGGTGACGATGGCTACCTTGCCGTCCAGACGAAATTGATCGATGGAAAATGTCATGTTGAAGTTCCTGGGACTTGCGCAAGCGCGATCTTGTCGAGAAAGGGTTCGGCCGCGCCCCGCAAGACCGCGCCGCTTGGATGATCGTTGAGTATTGTTGCCAACAGTCCGACATCCTTGGCCAGCAGCTTGGCGCCGTGAGCGAAGCGCCCGATGGTTGGCAGCCGTGCGCGCACCTCGAAGGCGTAACTGCGGCCGCTGCTGACTTTTACGAGCTCGGCGAACGCCGCGGAATCGAGTCCGAGCGTCGCTGCCGCCTCGAGGGCGGCGTCCGCGAGCGCCATGTTGGCTGCCATGAGCGAGTTGTTGACCAACTTGGCAAGCTGCCCGGCGCCCACCCCGCCCAAGTGCGCGAGGACTCCCGCGAAAGTTTGAAAAACGGGTCGTGCATCGGCCACGACGGCTGCATCGCCACCCATCATCACGGTCAGGGTTCCGGCCGCCGCCGCCGGGGCTCCCCCGCTCACCGGTGCGTCGATGAGCGCGACCTCGCGCTCCGTCGCCCGTTTCGCGAGCGCAATGCACGTGTTCGGGTGGACCGTCGAGTGAATGGCAATTCGGCTGCCGGCACGCATGACGGACAGTAGCGCGCCGACGACTTCGCTGACGCCGGCATCGTCGACGACACACACTCCCACGTGGTCGGCGCGAGCGCCGAGTTCGGCGAGGTCCTTCACCGGCTCAGCTGCCGTGTCGCTGAAAGACTCCAGCGCCTCCGGCTTTCGCGCCCACAACAAGAGCGGAAAACCGGCCTCGATGATACGCCGCGCCATGGGCGCCCCTTGGCTGCCGAGACCGACGAAACCGACCGTGGTGGTATGTTGTGGACTGGACATGGATGTCACGGCGCTCGAGGATTAGCCGGCCGTGATGCCGCGGTCCATGGTGATACAACTGCCGTGGAACGCCCTGCCGGCGTCGGAGGCAAGATGAGCAATCATTTCCGCCACATCATCGACCTCCACCAATCCGCGCATGCCGGAAAAGCGTTTGATCAATCCGGGATCGACGCCCTGCGGCATGCGAAGGTTGGCGGCAATGTTGGTCATCATGCCGCCAGGTGCCACGGCGTTGATGCGAATGGGTTTATGCATGTATTCCATGGCCATGGACTTGGTCATGGCGTTGAGGCCCGCTTTGGTGGCGCAGTAGGCGGCGGCATACGCCTCTCCGATGAAAGCGGCCGACGAAGTCACATTGACGATGGCCCCGTCGTGCTCCAATAGGTGCGGGATTGCCGCCTTGCTGAGATGAAAAGGAGCGCTCAGATTCACCGCCAGCGTCTTGTCCCAATCGGCCGTCGCCATCTCGTTGGATTTGGCGAACACAATCAAGCCCGCAACATTGCAGAGCGCATCCAGGCGACGGAACGCGTCAACCGCGGCGGCAACCGCCGCGACACAGTTCTTCTCGAGACTTAGGTCTGTGGCGACCACGAGGGCCTCGCGGCCGAGCGCGCGTACCTGACCGGCGGTCGCTTCCAATCCGTCGGCATTGACGTCGACCAGGCAAAGGTTCGCGCCCGCCTTGGCGAGCGCGAGCGCCGTACCGCGGCCCAAGCCGGATGCAGCACCGGTGACAAGGGCGGCCTTGCCGGCCATGTTCGTGATGATTGTCATGTGCGTTCTCCCCGTTAGACCTCGAACGGCAGCCCTTTTTCTACGCGCGGCGCCTGTTCGAAGATCGCTGACTGCATTACCGAAGCCCGGGGCCAACCGGAGTGGATGGCATATTGCAGGACGAACTCGTACATTTCTTCGCGTGACGCATTGCCGCTGGCCATGGCGGACCAGACATGGCTGCGGATGGGCGTGTTGGACGAACTATTGCCCACGCCCACCAAGGTCAGCCACCGGCGCGCGCGCTGATCGAGCCCTGGGCGATTCCACATTTCGCCAAACACGAAATTCAGTATCCCGCCCTCGAAGTACGCGGTCTGAGGAGGAGGCCCGCCAAACTTCATGTTGTGCAGGAAACTGTCGCGGCCTTCTTCGAGCCTGACTGCCGGGTCCCAGGGTTGCGCTCGGATCGGCGCATAGGGAACGGGTGCCAAACCTAGCTCGCCGGCAGCGCGCGTCACGGCCTTGTCGAGCACGCCGCCGTACGACCATCCGGCATAGACCGCGGTGTGCAACGCCGCCTCCCGCAATTCCGACAAGCTGATTTCTCCTTTGGCCAACGCACCGCGCACATAAGCTTGGGTCGCCGCCGCGTCGCCGGCGCACGCTGCGGTGCTCATCGAAATTAGAAAGCGAGAACGCAAATCGAGCCCCGGCCGAGACCATACTTCGGCGTAGACGTAGTCGCGCCACGACGCATCCAGCAGTGTCGCGGCCTCGGGGGCTGGCGCACCGGTCACTTCTCCCTGAAGCTGTGCGCCCCTCGCGGTCCGCGCCGTCGGATCGAGCAAGCTCATCGAGCGCCCGCCGCGGGCTTCGCGAGACTCACCCAGACGTTCTTGACGCGCAGAAACTCGTGCAGCCCTTGTTCACCGCCCAGGCGGCCATAGCCGCTCTGCTTCATGCCGCCGAACGGAACGCAGGGCGTCATGCCCTCGCCGGCGCCGTTGACATGGATCATGCCGGCGTCCAATTGCGCCGCGACATGGTGCGCGCGGCGCAGATTCTGCGTGTGAATGTAACCACCCAGGCCATACGCGGTGCCATTGGCGAGCGCAATCGCCTCTTCCTCCGTGTCGAACGGCGTCACCGTCAACACCGGCCCGAAAACCTCATGCTGCGCGATGGGCGCGTCATTGGCGACATCCGCGATGAGAGTAATGGGTAGGAAGAAGCCCTTGGCGCTTTCTCCGGCAAGGCGCTCGCCGCCCGCGATCAACCGGCCTCCTTGCTGCCTCACGGCCGCATCGACCACTGCGAGAATACGCGTGAGCGCGGCCTCCGAAATGACCGGACCCAGCACCGTGCTCTGCTTGAGTGGATCGCCAACAGGGATGTGCGCAGCCATTGCAGCAAGCATCTTCAGGTATTGTTCGTAAATCGGCCGCTCGACGAGCAGCCGCGTTCCGTTCACGCAACCCTGACCGTTGGCGCTGACGGCGCCGGACAAACCACGCTTCGCGGCATCTTGAAGATCGGCATCGGCAAAGACAATCACCGCCGACTTGCCGCCGAGCTCCAGGCCGCAAGGCTTCAGCGTCTCCGCCGCGTTGCGTAATACCTTCTTGGCGGTGGGTCCGCTGCCGACGAATTGAATCTTGTCGATACCCGGATGCGCGACCATGGCTTCGCCGATGTCGGCGCCGCCGGTGATGACATTGAACACGCCATCGGGAAAGCCCGCCTCGATGCACAGCTCGCCCAATCGCATGACGGCATACGGAGCAAGGTCAGGCGCCTTGACGACGATGCAGTTGCCTGCGGCCAGCGCCGGCGCGACCACCATGGTCGCCGCAAATAGCGGGCCGTTCCAGGGAATAATGGCGCCGATGACTCCGTAAGGCTCATAGGCCACGTAGTCGTGCGCAGGTCCACCCCAGGTGCTGACAGTGCGGCCCTGAATCTTGTCCGCCCAACCGCCGAAGTACCGGAATTTCTGTGCCGCATCCCAACTGAGATAGCTGGTCGTCATGAGGGTCGAGCCGTTCTCGATTGTCGACAGCTGGGCGAGCTCTTTGCCGTTTTGCTCGATCAAAGCCGCGAGCTTGAACAGAAGGTCGCGACGCTTGTCGCCGGCGAGAGCGCGCCACGCCGGAGCAGCCTTGCGCGCGGCGATCACCGCCGCGTCGACATCCACCGCAGTGGCGAGACGCAGTTCACTCGTGACCTGTCCGGTTGCCGGGTAAATATGCGACATCAAGGCGCCGCCGCCGGCCGATCGGATGCCTCCCGCGATGACGGAATATCGCGGCAGAACCGCGGAATCGGGACTGAGATATGTCATGTCGTGTCTTCTCCCCGGGGCCATCGTAGGGCACCCCGCCCAGCCTTGGATTCTTCAGAAAAATAATAATATGCATGTAATACCCGTGTCAATCGTCGAAGATTGACTTCTTTAGCTTAATATCGGCTAATACATGCATTGTTTGTGTGCCGGCATCGAATCCCATACTTCACCGCACTGGGCGGGCGCGACCTTTTTTGGCCACCGTGTGACGGCAACTATTCGGGAGAGACGGCTTTGGTGCTCACATCATCTGAAGTACAGACCGGAGTTCAGGCCAGCAATCCCCCGCTCGCATTCCGGATGGCGGTCATCGCCTTCCTCAACCAGAACATCGCGGTAGCCTGTATCTGGGGCTCTTTCAGCGTGCTCTTGGGCGCGGTCGAACTACGCCTTGGGGTTGGGCGAGAACTTAGTACGCTTGCCGTGCCCATCGTCAATCTGGCGACCGCGGTCTTCGCCCCGATCACGGGCGCCCTTGCGGCGAAGTATTCGTTGCGGCTGATTATGCTGTCTGGTTCGCTACTCAGTTTGCTCGGCTTCCTCGTGCTGGCCTTTACCGCGAGCTATCCGCTGTATCTCCTCGCCTATGGCCTGTTGCTCGGTCCCGGCATGGCTGCTGGAGCCATCCTGCCCGCGACGCTAGTGACGCGCTGGTATGGGGTAGGTCGAGGGCGCGTGCTAGGAATCGTGTGCGCACCGGTCGTAATTGCGATAGTGCCGCTGGTCTCCACGTGGGTGCTGCTCGCCCATGGCTTGCCCTCCGCCTATGGGGTTCTTGCCGCCTTGGCGACGGTGAGCGTCATCGCAAACTTATTCATTGTGGACCGTCCTCCATCTTCGGATCAGGCTTCGACAGCCGACAATCGCCAAGGAGCGGGTACTGTTTCCATGGCGCGCGACACGGGCATGGCGCAGCTGTTGCGCTCGCCTTTGCTCTGGGTTCTGACCCTCGGCTATATCTCCTCGATCACGGGGTCAATCCTAATCACCGCGAATATGGTGCCCATGGCGCGATCGTGGGGGTTCTCTGCCACGCTCGCCGCGACCTTGCTCGCGATTCAATCGTTCGCCGGCATCGGTGGCACCGTTCTTTTCGGCTGGGTCGCCGACCGCTTGGGCGGTAAACGGGCGCTCGCCATCCTGCTGATCGATGCCGCGCTGCTGTGGCTGCTGTTGTTGCTTCACCCGCCCTTTGCGCCGACAGCTGTGATTGTCGGGTTAATCGGCGTGCACGGCGCCGGCGCCATCCCGGTACTCGGCGTGGCACTTTCGGAGGTCTTCGGCAGGGATTCATTCAGTCGGGCATACGGGTTAGTCAATCTCATCAACCTTCCCTTCGCGGTGCTTTCCGTTCCGGCCGCGGCCGTGATTTTTGCCCACACAGGCTCCTACGCGCGCGTAGTGCTGTGCCAGGCGGCCTTCCTCGCCGTTGGCTGCCTACTCGTCTTATCCGTGCGGACCGGACGGGGGAGCACTCAGCCTGGCTGAGTTCCTCGGTTCCTCACCATGAAATCGTGGGGGTTCAGCAACGCTCGTGCAGCCTTCACGCTCCGCTCCAAGCGGTCCCGCAGACTGATGCCGGCCTTCGTCAAGGTACGTGAAGGCACTTCCAGACTGACGACCACATCCCTTGGCATAATCGACAGATATTCACGCAGCGGCAGCTCGCCCTCGCCCGGTATCATCCGATCGAATGTCGCCTCATCCATGTAGTTCGGATTCGTGGGCTCGAGCGGCGCGTCGCACAGCTGCACATAGCCAATCATCGCTGGATCGAGCGCGGCAATCTCGGCCGCCGTCGCGCCTGAGCGGCCGAGATGCATGGTGTCGAGAAGCAAAGCAAACTCCTTGCGGCCGACATGGCGGACCGCTGCGACGGCGCTCGCCAGATTGCTGATTGTAAGATTGGGGGAGAGCTCGATCGACGATGTCATGCCGCGTGCCGATGACATTTCCGCGAGCACACCAAACTGGTCGAGGCTGCGCCCGAGATCGGGGTCCATGCTTACCGTGTTGATACGCTCGGCGCCAAGTTCCTGAAAGATGTCGAGATCGGCCGCGAAATCGCGGACGTCGCGACCCGGTCTAACTATGCATCCTTCTCCAAGTGAAATCGAAATACCGCGATCACGCAGTGCGGCGATCAACTCGCGCCGCAGCCCCGCGTCCTCACGCAGCGAAAAAGGCGGGTATCCGGGCATTCCAGACAGGCCCATCGAGATGCAGTCGCAGCCCAGATCGGCTGCGACGTCCACGAATTCCAACGGCTTCAGCCCCAAGACCGTCAGTTGTTCGATACCTAGTTGGCTCATGCTCGATCCCCCATTTATGTATGTAATATCACGTAAACTCTCGCTCAATGCAGATTTTTAGATAGATCTAGATCAAGGAGAAGTTCAGTGCTGGAAGGTCACCACTTTCAAAACGCCTATGTCACCCGCGATGTCGACAAGTGGGTCGATACGTTCAAGAAGCGGGCAACCGTCGATCGTGTGCTGACCTATGAGGGTTCGACTCCCGTCAAGTTGCGGGAAGGCGCCGGCATACAGACGAACAAGCTAGCCTTCGTCTGGGTGGGCGACCTGCAATATGAATTGATCCAGCCGGTATCTGGCGACGTGCGTATTTACAGCGATGCACTGCCGTCCGACGACGGTTTGCAATTTCATCACGTTTGCATGCGTGTCCCGGAATGGGAGTCCTTTCGCGCTCGTGTGGACCAGCAACCCTATCCCGTCGTACTCGAGGGCGGAAACGACAAGCTGCGCTTTCTGTATCTCGATGCGCGGGCCTTCCTGGGCCACTACATCGAATACACGTGGATGACCGATGAGCGTTGGACTCAGATGGGTGGACCGGCAATACCGTGAAAGAAAAGGTCGAGGGCGAAACGAATATGCGTGTCGATTTCCGCCGGATCGAGCTTGTTGCCTGACACGATGAGGCGCGCAGGGCCACCGACCACGAGGCTGAGAAACGCGGTGGCCGCGCGTCTCGGATCGACAACGTGAATGACTCCCCGCTTGCTGTGCTGTTGGAACAGCTCGACTAGAAAAGTGACGGTGGGTCCCGCCCCCTCATCGAACGCCGCGTGAAATAACTCGGGATATCGGTAGGACTGCGAGCTGAGAATGCGCTGGAGCTTAATTGCGACGGGCGTCGCCAGCTTCGCGATACGCAGACGTGCAATGGCAGCCAGCGTCTCCTCCAGATCGCCCGATGCCACGGCCTCCAGAGCGCTGCGCGGAACCGTGTAGCCTTCAATGGCGCGCCGCACCGCCGCTTTGAACAGCGCGCCCTTATCCTCGTATCGCGCGTAAACCGTGCGCTTGGACATGCCCACCTGAATAGCAATCTCTTCCATGGTGGTCAGCTCGAAGCCCCTCTCCAGAAAGATATCCAGCGCGACGCCGAGGAGTTCCTCATCGCGGAGTTCCTGCTGGGCCCGGGTCGGTCGCCCGGGACCTGGCCGGTCAACGGTCACACTGGCGGATTTTCGGATTTTCTTGCCTTCTGATGTTAAAAGTTCATAATGGAACGCGCCGGTACCATTAACCAATCGCAGCACGACGCTAACGGAAAACACGCCATGGGTAAAGCAGTTGAACGCCTCACCCGCCTGGTCCAGTCGGAAGCTCGGTACGATATTCCCGCCGGCGAGCTGCAGGCTGATCAGATCGCGGCGCTGAACGAGCGGCTCCAGGAGCGACGAGACGCAATCAAGGTTGTGGGACGCCGCGCCGACGATGCCGGTCTCGAGCAAGTACGCAGTCTTGAAGAAGTCGTCCCGCTTCTCCTGCCCCACACCGCCTACAAGAGCTACCCCGAAAGTTGGCTCGCGCAGAAGCGCTGGGATCGATTATCGAAGTGGCTGGACACGGTCTCGACGTATCGCGTTCCCGTGGACACGGTCTCGGCGGCCGCTGAGGTCGACGACTGGATCGAGAACTTGGCCGCACAGGGATTCTTCGTCTCGTGCTCGAGCGGTACCACCGGCAAGTCCGCAGTCCTGGTAGCTTCCCAGGCCGATATGGACTGGTGCAAGACCGAGGCGATTGCGGCCTATACATGGGGATCGGGCGTGAAACCCGCGAAGGATCGGCGCATCTTCGGCATGGCGCCGGTCGCGCAGGTACCCCGCAATCTCGCCACCGGCGAGGCGTACACCACCGCGTTGCAAGATCCCAACTACGAGCGCTTCGCCTACCCGGTCCCACCCATCACCGTCGGCAGCCTGACTCAAATGGTGGTCTTGCGAAAAGCCATTGCGGACGGCACGGCGAAACCCGAGGAACTCGCCAGATTCGAGAAAATGTCGGCGGCACGACAACAGGCCGTCAATGAGGCCGTCGGCATCACGGCGCAGGCGGTGGTGGAGGCACGCAGCAGCAAGCTTCATGTCTCAGGATTGTGGTCTGGCCTGTACGCCGTGGCAAAAGCCGTGCGTGAACTGGGCTACGCCGCGCCCGACTTCAATCCGGAAAATTCCATCTACGTCGGCGGTGGCCTCAAGCGTGCGAATTTGCCGGATGACTACCGCGAGTTCGTCTACCAGACGTTCAATATTCAGCCGCAACGCAACTACCAGAATTACAGTATGCAGGAACTCCATTCCGGCATGCCACGCTGCCGCGAGGGTAGCCGTTATCACGTGCCGCCCTGGGTGGTGCCGCTGATCCTCGACAAATCGGGTGATAGTCTCCTACCCCCGCTCCGAGATGAGTACGAAGGACGCGCCGCGTTCTTCGATCTGTCGATCGATGGCCGCTGGGGTGGTGTCATCTCGGGTGACCGGATTTCCATCGACTTTCGGCCGTGCGCCTGTGGGAACAAGGGGCCTTCGATTCGCGACACCATCGCGCGGTATGCGGATCTCGAAGGTGACGACAAGATAGGCTGCGCGGGGACGGTGGATGCCTACGTACGAGGTGTGGCATGAACTCAACCGCGCCGTTGAACAACGACACGTCGAACGCGATCTCGGCACCTTTCTTCGTGAAGGGAGAGCTCCTCGAGTCAAGCGACTCCGTCCAGCGCTCGCGCGATCTTGGCGTCAATTTCGCCACGCCCATCTTGAATCTCGATCGCATCGTGCATGCCCGAAACGAGGTGCCGCCGCTGCTCAACGTACCCCTCGCCGAGATAATCGATTTCCTGGTGGAAACCGGTCAACGCATCGTGGCCGCCGACAATCCCTTCATGCAGGAATGCATCGAGCGCATGTGCACCACGCACATCCTACCGCGGTCGGTCGTGGAAACCTCGGCGAAATACGCGGCCGCCTACCTGGACAAACGCACCCTCATCGCGGAGGTGGCGCAGAACTTTCCCGACCCGCAAGCGCTCGATGGCTGGGTGCCCAAACAGGATTACAAAGGCCGCCGGAGTTTCGTGCGCGCCTTCGCACCGCGGCTCATTCATGTCCTTCCCGGCAATTCACCTGGCGTTGCCGTCAAATCCATTGCGCAAGGGGCGCTGGTCAAGGCGATTAACCTCTTCAAGATGTCCTCCGCCGATCCGTTCACGATGGTGGCCATTTTGCGCACCATGGCCTCGATTGATCCTCAGCATGCGATCGTCAAGTCCATGTCGGCGGTGTACTGGCGTGGTGGGGATGCGAGCGTCGAGCGCGTGCTTTATCGCCCCCAGTATTTCGACAAGATCGTCGCTTGGGGCGGGGGCGATGCCATTACCAATGTCGTGAAATATCTCGGTCCCGGATTTCAGCTGATCTCCTTCGATCCGAAGACTTCCATTTCCATGGTCGGCAAGGAGGCTTTCGTTTCGGAAGCGGTACTAACCCAGGTTGCGGACCTCGCGGCGGCCGATGTCATGACATTGAACCAGGAAGCTTGCGTCGCCAGCCGCTTCATTTATCTCGAGGCCGATCAGGCAGACGCCGATCGTTTCTGCACAAAACTCCATGGCTGCATAGCCGAGCGCGCCGCCCGCTCCGGCGACGTCAGACCGCTGTCGATGGATCTGCGGGAACAGATTGAGACCCTGATGATGCTCGACGACGAGTACGGGGTCTGGGGAAAGCCCGACGGCAAGGGAATCGTCATCCGTTCCGATGAACCGGTGGATTTCCACCCCATCAATAAAACCGTGAATGTGGTTCGGATAGATCAGCTGGACGATGCGGTCAGACACATAAACGTCGCCACGCAGACCGTGGGTTTTTATCCCTTCGATCGCATGCCATCCTACCGAGACCGCCTCGCCAGCGGCGGTGCGCAGCGCATCGTCCATCTTGGCGAGGCCGGCCCGAGCACCATCGGCAATCCGCACGACGCCATGTATCCCCTGCATCGCTTCGTGCACTGGATGGCTCACGAGGACGGCTGCGACCCTTAGCGCATGCCTTGAGCGCAATGACGCGCATGATTGCGCTGCGGTGCGGTGTGCGTTAGAAACGATGTCGGAAATGCCCGATATTTGCTAGTCTCGGGTGCACTGGCTTGAAGGAGGCAATGATGAGTATCACCGTAATTCCAGAGAAGTTCCTCGATTTGTTCGCAAAGAAGACGCTTGCGCATCTTGCAACATTGATGCCGAGCGGTGAACCGCAAGTGACGCCGGTATGGATCGACTTCGACGGCGAAAGTGTGGTCTTCAATACGGCGGTGGGACGGCAAAAGGATAAAAATCTGCAGCGCGACGGGCGAGTGGCGCTGTCCATTACCGATCCGGACAATCCCTATCGCTACATCGAAGTTCGCGGCCACGTCAGCGAACGTACAACGAACGGCGCAGATGCGCACATCGATAAGATGTCGAAGAAATACTTGGACAAGGATAAGTATCCATTTCGGCAGCCCGGCGAAGCTCGCGTCATCTTCAAGATTACGCCAACCCACGTTACCTCGATGGGTTGAGGGGGCCCGAACGGCATGAGGGAAATCTAATCAATGGCGATGCGCTTTTCCGCGCGGAAGAGATGGAAGCTTATGGTATTGCCATAGGCCGAGTTGGCCGCCAAGAGACCAACCAGCATCCCTAGCGCCTCGCCGTATAGTGAAGAGGCTAAGCTGCCCCCGTTGACCGATCCGAACCCCAGCTCCTCTGCCAGTTTGCGGACGATCACTTTCGCGGCCTGATGATCGGAGAACACGAATACACTGGTTCGCAGCTGATTTCCCGGGTCGCGCACAACCGCATCCGCCACCGTGGTAAATGCGCATGTGACACTGGCACTAGGTACCACATCTGCAAGTTGCTCAGCCGAGCTCTTTTGCCCGCTTCCCTCATATTCATCAACGATTACCGAGACGATAATGCCCCGATAGCCGCTCAGAAGAGTGCTCAGACTGGGAATCGCTTCACGCGGAGTGGCGACAATCACGATGTCGCTTCTCGAGATGTCATCGTGCCCGGCAATCCCGACCTTTAATCGCGTGGCCAACGATGTGGCCGACCTACTCGCCGCGGACGCACCACGTACGGAAACGCCATGCGATGTCCGGTCTAGCAGCGCCTCGGCAATCGCGCCGCCCATCGCACCGCACCCCACAATTACGATTTTGTATTTCACCGTAACGAGACTCCGTTTAGTGCAGCGGCCGAGCGAAACATGCGCCAACTTAGCGCGAACGTGGACCCCAACGGAAATCGTTTGTCGCGATGCCGCGCATAGATCGATCTAATTACTCGGCGGACTTTTAGCATTTCAACGGGTTGGCTCGAGGTCGCGGGGGCATCTCGGTCCCGCTATATCCACACATTATCTCCGGCATCATTATTTGTGATTTCTATTGACCCTTAAGATCAATGAAGATTCGATGCATGTCGCAACATCGAGGTTCATCGTGAAGATCACACTGATTGGAGCAACCGGAAACGCAGGCTCCCGAGTATTGGCGGAACTGCTTTCCCGCGGACACACGGTAAAGGCGATTTCCAGGCGCGTGGAGAATGTAGCCGCACACGCACAGGTAGAAGCCGTCAGCGCCGATGTTAATGATCGCGAACGGCTGAGCACGCTGATTGTCGGGTCCGATGCGGTCGTTTCTGCTGTCAAGTTCACCGAGCTAGACGTCGACCAGCTCATCGAGACGGTCCGACAAAGCGGTGTCAGAAGATTGCTGGTTGTCGGTGGGGCTGGCAGTCTATGGCTCTCACCGGGTGTTCGCGAACTTGACGGCCCCAACTTTCCCCCGCATGTGAAGCCCGAGGCGCTCAAAGGGGCGCTATTCCTCGAGAAGCTGCGTGCGTCGACGCTGGATTGGACGTTTCTATCGCCCTCCCGGATTTTCTTTCCGGGAAGCCGTACCGGTCAATTCCGTGTCGGCGAGGACACGCTACTATTCGATGCGGCCGGCAAAAGCAGCATCTCACTCGAGGATTACGCCATCGCCCTGGTCGACGAGATTGAAACGCCGCGCCACGCGCGCAGCCGCTTCACGGTCGGATACTGATCGGCGATTAACTCCCGTCAGCGTCCGGCCATCAGCCAGAACGTGTACTCTCGCCCGCGACGGTCCGCTTGCTGCCAGCGCGCCCCGACATTGTGGAGCGCCAATGGATAACACTCCGCCTCGCTCAAAAATTCGTGGGCATGTTGGGCAGCGAGGGCTACGACCGGTATCGCCGGGCGCAGGCAGACCTCGACGCCACCGGCTTGCTCTTTGAGCAAATAGGTTCCTTCGCGCCCTTCGAACTGAAAAGGGCCATCAACCAAAGCGGGCTTAGGTTGCAGACCTAGATCGTAGAAGACGTAGTAGCTGCCATCGCTATTGAACCAAACATGACAGACGGCTTTCGTGTCGCGGTCCTGACAAATCAGCGTGTTGTCAAAGAAAGATTGCAAGGGTGTAAAATCGGCGGCAATTGCCACGGGTGTAACCACGGCCAGCGCCGCGCATGCCGCGAAAAAGAAACTTCCTGCAAACGATGTCAAGTTTGCGCATGTCCAGCAATCGCCGATGGTACGGTTCTGATGGAATCCAGTAGCTACGAGAGTGTTTTGGCGCGCCATAGAATTTTTTTGCCTCTCAACGGTGACCGGGTAGCAACATGACCTTATCCTTGCCCAATTGGCCCGGTAGCGGATCGTCGGCTTCGAACCAGATATCGCCAACCGCATGAGGTCCGAGCGGGTAGCACATGCCCGCATGAAAGCGCTCACCCATGGAACGCCCCGCGATTCGCCTGTCATCGGAAGACAAACGAGCCGGATCCACGCGCCCGCAGGTCGTTCGGTAATTCTCGGTCTTGCACATCAAGACGTAATTTTCCTCGCCGGGGCGCGATGGCGGCATCTGCATGGGCGTGTCGAGTTCCTTTGGCACGACCATATTCGGCGTGTCCCAATATTGGCAGACCGGCACCTTGCCGTCCGGTCGTTTCGGCCCGACTTTGTAGTGACCCGCATGGCCTCCCGAGCGATCGAAGTTAATAAAGGTTCCGTCGCGCTTGAGCCACAGATGGCACAGATCATTGCCGGTCTGCGCGGCAGCGCAAACCAGCGTATTGCCATAGTAGTTCTCCAGCGGGTCCGCTTCATCGGCCCTGATACGCAGTGCACTAACGAGCAGCGCCGCGACCGCGGTCCCCGCCCCTACCGCCACGAGCATCCGGTATCTCATCGTGAGGCCGCGGGCGGTGGAGGGAGTTTCATGCCGAAGCCACGTTCTTCGAGCCAGGCGTGCGCCTGCGCTTCCCGCTGTAATGCGCGTTGCACCGAGGGCCGGGCACCCATGCGTTCCGCGTGGTTGGCATAGTGATGATAGCCCGAGCCATCAAAGCCGCCCACCGCCGCCTGCCCCCAGATCCAAAATAAGTATGCATCGACGAGCGACCAATCGCCTAAGACCCAAGCCTGGCTCTCGAGGCGTCGGTCAATCAGTTCGAAATTGGCTCGCATCGCCTCGACGGCCAGGTTCCAGACACGCTCGATGCCGGCCGGCAGGTCGCAAAACAATTGGGGCAATACGATGCGCGTCACAATCGGATGAACAGTCGATGCGCACCAGGCTAAATCGACAAACGATTCCGCCTCGGACCACGCGCTGGAACCAATAGGCAACAATTGGGCCTCGGGGAAGCTACGGACAAGGAAACTAGCTATGGCGATATTTTCCGTCAAAGGCCGCCCATCGACCAATAGAGTGGGCACTTTTCCTTTCGGATTGACTTGCAAATAATCGGCTGACTTGTGTTCGCCAATGGCGAACTTGACCAGGGAAGTCTCAAACGGGGCGCCAATCTCTTCCAACGCAATCAACGGCACCAGTGAACAAGTGCCGGGCGAAAAATATAGGTTGAGCTGCATGACTTTATTGGTCCACTGGCGGTGCGGGAGCGCCAATGGGCGGTGGTGGACCCGCACTCAGGGAATGCCCATCGGCAAAGGTCACGCGCGAATAGGAGCCGCCCGCGCGACCGTCGCGCAACGGGTGAATGTCCAAGGTAATCTTGTCCCCGGCGTTAAGAGAATGACGCGTCCACCCATGTCTCGTGAGCTCGCCAGGAGCGGCACCCTCGATTCCCCATACCTGGCCGGCTCCCTTGGCATCGGTCACCACCAGCCATATCCACGTGTGAGGATTAGTCCATTCGAACGTCTTCACCGTGCCCACCAAGGTCACTGTCTTGGTGTTATCGAACGTTGCGAACGAGTGATGCGCGACCGCGCAGGGCGGCAGCCCCGCGGCGAGCACGGAGAAGGCCATTAGAACGGCGAGGGGCCTAATTCGTTGGTGGCGACAAATTGACATCTAGATTCGTGTCCCGATTGTTCTGCGTACAGTAATACTCGACCATACCGGCCTTTGAAGCCTTGTAGGTCCGCGTGTAGTGATCCGGTCGAGTGAACAGATCCGGATCCGTCACGGTCGTGTCGATTTGCATCGTCTCGGCGTCCTTGCGAAAGATGCGCTCCACGACGTGCGTTTTCTCGGTGACGTGCAATCCGACCAGCAACTGCGCTTGGGTGAGCATTCCGACGGTATCGACGACCAGAGTCTTGCCTTCCCAATGTCCGATGGAGTGGCCCATGAAGGTGGGATCTGGATCATCGGGATGCGGCCGGCCATCGGTATAGATTCGGCGGACCTCGTTATCTTCAGGAATAATCGTGACTCGACCGGGCGTGAATAGAAACTCGAACGCGAACGGCGCGATCATCACACCCGGCATGCCGTCAGGAATGCAATTGACCGAGTTGGTCACGACGCCCTTCCCGTCGGGCCCGCGACCCCCGTTGGCCGCGCCGTTCTCACGCCGCAGTGCAGCATACTTCGCGCTCAACGGCGGAACATTCGGATTTCCGTCGGCCGCCGAACTCGCCGCGACAACTTTTGCGAAGGATGCGTCATCGAGCCCCCACACGCCGGACCAATCCGGCAACGCCTTAACAGAATCCCAAGTGTTTCCCTGCGGGTTTTTCTCGGCGGCATACGCACCTCCGATCGAGAGCGTAGCGAATAGGACTAGCGCGATTCTCTTGGCTAAGCGCGGGGAGCGCGCGGACTTCAAATTCGTGTAAAGCACTGGGTTGCCAACTACCGCTATCTTGTTTTTGATGATGTCATGATGCCAACGCGTCGGTGCCACAGGTAATCGAACCTTTCTATACGCTGCATCACGTTCCCTTATGTGATGGCATCCATCACTAAAGGCCATGGTCATTATCGCAAATCTCGCTTGTACATTCGACCGGTGTAGGTCCCAGGCTTCGGGGCGCTGTGCGGTAAGCGACTGTCAGGAGACCTTTGGGGCATCATGAAGAAACTCGCAGGTAAGATCGCCGTCATCACGGGCGGCAGCAGCGGACTGGGGCTGACGACGGCTCGGCAATTCGTGGAAGACGGTGCCTATGTGTTCATCACGGGGCGCCGCGAGGCCGAACTGGACGCCGCCGTGCGATCCATCGGAAACAATGTAACCGGGGTTACCGGGGACGTCTCGAATCTGGAGGATCTTAATCGTCTCTTTGGGATCATCGAACATGACAAGGGGCGGCTCGACGTCGTGTTCGCCAACGCGGGGGGCGGAAGTTTCTCACCCCTGGGAGCGATATCCGAAGCTCATTTCGATCAGACGTTCGATGTTAACGTCAAAGGACTACTATTTACCGTGCAAAAGGCGCTGCCGCTCCTGTCGGACGGCGGCTCGATCATTTTGACCGGTTCTGCCACCGGCTCGAGCGGCACGCCCGCGCTTTCGGTGTATGCCGCTTCGAAAGCAGCCGTCAGGTGTTTTGCGCGAAATTGGATTCTTGATCTCAAGCTACGCCGGATTCGTGTCAATACCATCAGTCCGGGTCCGATCAATACCCCCGGATTGGATCAACTCGTGCCCGATTTGGAACAACGTCGACAGATGCAAGCCATGTTGGCGGAGGCGATTCCGTTGGGCCGCTTGGGAGAACCGACGGAAGTAGCCAAGGCTGTTGCGTTCCTCGCCTCGGAGGACAGCAGCTTCATTAATGGCATCGAGCTCTTTATCGACGGCGGCATGACGCAGATCTGACGCCATAGGGCGTTCAACCAGTCAACGGGGCATAGCTTTAGCGCCTCGTAGCGACGCTATTCAAAACACCGCCCGCCCGGGCAATCCGCATCGCAAACCGCTATGTCGGTCATAACCATTAACGATGAAGGGACCCTGTGTGGGTGAGTACACTCGGGAAAACATTAAGCAGGCGATCGGTGGAATGCCGACTGAGTACTGCCAATCAAATACACCCGGGGGGGGAGATTATGACTAGAATTCCAAAAAATAAGGCCGGCAATTCGTTTAAGGCCGCGGCGCTAGTATCGATCATCGCACTCACTTCGGTCGCCCATGCGCAAACGGCGGGTACCACAGCCGCAACGCAAGCCGGGCAGCCTGAGGACCAACTCGCAGAAGTGATCGTGACAGCCGAACGGCGTGCCGAGGATGTCGAGAAAACCGCCATATCCATCGCCACCATCTCCGGAGATGCGTTGATTAGAGAAAACGCGGTGAAGCTCGACGACGCCATCGCCGCCGTGGCAGGCGTCAATATCATTGGCGGTCCCGCCGGGTTCCTAGTGCGCATACGCGGTGAGGGCATCAATATTCCGCCCACTTTCGGCGAACCGTCAGTCCCCGTCATGTTTGACGGAATGTACAACACGCAAGTAATAACAACATTCTTCGGATTTTACGACATCGCGCGAGTCGAGGTGTTGCGCGGGCCGCAAGGCACTTTGTTTGGCAGAAATTCCACCGGTGGCGTCGTCAATATGGTCACGAACGATCCCAGCGACCACGAAGAAGGCTTCGCGATGGTATCGGTCGGAAACTACAGCACCTTGAACACGCAGTTTATGTACAACTCCCCGTTGACGGACGACTTGGCCATTCGCATCGCGGGGTCCACGTCCTCGCATGAAGGCTATCTGACGAATGGCGACAACGGCCTGGGGGATCAGTCCGCCCGCATAAAGTTGCGCTATACGCCAAGCGACGCGCTGACAATTTTGTTGGGCGCAGAGCTGTCGCACAATGACAGCACACCGCCCGGCAGTGTGCTCGCCTTTGGAACGAGTTGTTGCACGGCTGATTCTGCGCATGCTTCTACCAATCCCTGGTACGACCCGGCTCCCGGCGGAAACTACTGGCGGACCCAATATCGGCGTTACTGGGCCGACATTGACTACGACTTCGGTTGGGCAAAGCTGAGCCTACTGCCATCGGCGCAGACGTTCTCCATCTCCTGGCGCAACAACTTTGCACCGGGGTCGACCGTGGCTCAATATCAGGAAAGTACCGGCGCGTACCAGATCGGCAATCAAAATCAATACGCTGCCGAGGTACACCTCACATCCGAAGATACCTCAAGAATCAAATGGCTGCTTGGGCTGTATTACTACAACACTCCAAATTGGGTCACCGTACAGAACAACCTCGTATCGGCGAGCGAGGCACCCCAGCTGCCGGGGATCTACCCATCGAACCCTAGTTATACGTATGAAGACGAAGGAATCCGCGACGCCGCGTTCTTTGGTCAAACGAGCATTCCGATTACCGACTCCCTGCGCATCACCGCCGGCGTGCGGCAGACGTCGAACCGAAAAACTGTCGATTACATCAACAATGCAGCAGCGGCTACGCCGGGCGAGGCCTATCTGACACCCTGGAATACCTCGCTGAGCACATCCCAATTCACGTATAAGGCCGGCCTCGAGGGCGATCTCAGCCCGACATCATTGCTTTATGCACAGGTGTCTACCGGCTTTGTCGCGGGTGGTTTCAATTTCAACAATGATTCCACATTCCGGCCGGAGACCATCAGGGCATTTGAAATCGGCTCCAAGAGCCGGTTTTTCGACGACACATTGCAAGTCAATGCGGAGATTTTTGATAACGAGATGAAGGACGTACAGACCTATTACGAATTAGCAAACCCGTTCTACAACGGCACCACCATCACGGCCCCGCAATACGTGAATCAAGTTGAACCCGCCAGCGCTCGCAGCTTCGGCGGCGAGTTGGAAGCGGTCTATCTGTTGACACGCCAGGATCGCTTCGATTTCTCCGCGGCCTATCTCCATGCGCGATTCTTGCATTTCAACGATGCCTGCCTGGCTAGCGGCGGATCAAATGCGGCTGGCCCATGCGCCGGGCTATGGCCACCCATCCCCGGACTTGTCCATGTCGGCTACGATGGCGGCGTGATGCCCCAGTCGCCCACTTGGACGCTCACCGCGGCGTATCAACACATTTTCACTTTAAGTAATGGCGCCACCGTCACCGCGCATATGGATACCAGGTTCTATACTCGGAATTATTTGGTATTCACCTATCGGGATCCTTTCCCGCCGTTTCCGGCCGATACCGACACTGTACCGTCAGCGACCATTTCCAATGCATCGCTGACTTACGCCACGCCAAATGGAAAGTGGAATTTTGAAGGTTGGGTCAAAAACCTCGAAGATACGCCGCAAAAGACCGGCGCATTCGGACCCAATTTGCAGTTAGGCGACCCGCGGACCTTTGGCGTGTCGGCGTGGGTGCACTTCTAATCGGCTGCCAATGTTGGGAGGCCGCCCAACGGTGGCAATGCTTGCGCGGTCTCGATGATGCGATCGCGCAACCATTGGCTGCCCGGGTCCAAGTCCCGATAGCTGTGCCAATGCAACACCTGATCAAATTTCGGCACTTCAAACAATGGCCGCACGCAGCGCAGGCGTGATCCGATCAGGTGCTGCTCGGCAAAGCGCTGGTGCATGGTGGCGATGCGGTCAGTACCAACAATCAAGTCGGGTAAGAGTTGAAATGTATAGGCCGATACCTCGATCCGGCGAGTATAGCCATATTTCTCGGTAAACCAGCGTTCGAACACGGGTGTCCGCCCCTTTTCAGCCTGGTAAGCGACGTGTCCCAGTTCCAGATATCGCTCCAACGTGATTGAGTCTCCGAGCGGATTGTCGTTGCATGCCACTACCACGTAGGAGTCGTCGAATAGCACTTGGCTAGACTGCGACGGCGAAGTAAAAATTTCCGGCATGATGACGAAATCGACTTCGCCGGACTCAAGTTCCTGTGTTACAAATTCACTCGGCGGGGAGAATCCCACGGTCAATCTGGGCGCATCCTGCCGCACACGTTTCAGCACGGCCGCAAGCAAGACGCTGATCGTATAGTCCGATGCGACGAGCGTGAAATGCCGCCGCGTCGTCAGTGGATCGAATTCGGGGCGCAGGCGTATGGTCGCGTCAATGCGCAGCAACAAATCGCTGATCGGTTGCAGCAAGCTCTCGGCCAACGGAGTCAGCTCCATCTTGCGCCCGACCGGTATGATCAACGGGTCATCAAAATAGTCCCGTAAGCGACCTAGGATGCCGCTCATGGCGGGTTGCGTAACGTGCAACAGTTCCGCAGCACGGGTGACGCTTCTTTCTTTGAGAAGAACCCTGAGCGAGTTGAGCAAATTCAGATCGAGATTACTGTGTCTCATTGGGACCATTCTATCCCTTATCTGAGGTTAGTCCTGAGAACGTGCGTCATAAAGACGCGGGGCATGCACAAATTCGGTGAGATAAAGAACGCCATTCGCACCAATGACGCGCGGCAGACGCATGCTCACGCTCTATTTTTGCGCGGCTACAGGGACTTTGTGAATGAAAAGAAGAGTCGATGCTAACGTCGAGAGTGCACCGAGCGACAGGTAGAAAACAATCGCAAAAATGCAAACGGCGTTCGCTGAAATGCCGCCAAAAAGCCGTGATATGGTCGGTTCGACATCCCAGATCGTGAACAGGACGAAGCCTGGTCGGCTCCTCGGGGTGAAGTCTCCCCAATTCGAACCTCCGATAGTCGAGATACTATTTTATGTGGCGATCGCCCATCGAATCACGCAGAAGACAGCCGAACCTCATCGTCCCGCACATCCTGTCGTATTCTATAATTCTCACCGGCGTCTCGCCACTGGCTGTCGCCGCCGACAACTCCACTGCATCAAACCCGGATGAGTCGATCACGGAAGTGATCGTCACGGCGGAACGCCGTGAGGCCACGATACAGTCGACCCCTATCAGCATTACAGCGTTTCGTGGCGCGGATCTGCGCCAGGCGGGCGTGACGGATCTACAGAGCGTCGCTCAAGAGGTTCCGGGTGTCTCGTTCAAAACTGGCGGACCCGGTCAGACAGAACTCGAAATGCGAGGCCTCAATTCCGGCGGCGGCAACTCGCCAACCGTGGGGTTGTACTTGGATGACATACCGGTGTCCTCCTTCGCCTACGCCACCGCCGGCAAGGTCGTGATCGATCCTGACCTCTATGATCTAGAACGCGTCGAAGTATTGCGCGGTCCCCAAGGAACTCTCTACGGCGCAGGCTCCATGGGAGGTGCCGTGCGGCTCATCACCAGTCGGCCAAACCTGGAACAGTTCGGAGCGAGCGGCGAACTCGTGGGTTCGGGTACCGAGGGTGGCGGCGCGAACGGGACCTTCAATGCGATGGTCAATCTCCCTATTCTCGACAATGTGCTCGCCTTGCGCATCGTGGCCACCCAGAAATACCTGTCCGGCTGGATTGACCGCATCGTACCCGTGTCGTTCCCGCTGCCGCTCGATGGCGGGCTGACCCGTGGTAACGTGGCCGCTGCACCGGTTGCCTATCGAGATACGGATGTGAACTTCGAACGGGAACAGGCCGCTCGCATCACCTTACTCTACCAGCCCAGTGACCGCCTCTCCATCACGCCCATGGCCATGTATCAGGGCATACACTCAGGCGGGCAATCGCTGATCGACTCTCCGCCGAACACCGAGGCCCACTACCAACCGTTCGATTCCCCTGAGCCCGTGAGTGACGAGTTCGTGCTGACTGCTCTCGCCATACAATACGACCTGAATTTTGCCGAGCTCTACTCCACCACGTCCTACTGGCGCCGAACCCTGACTCAGGTTCAGGACGGCGCGGAAGTAATGCAGGATGTGTTGGGGCTACCCGCCTATTCCGTGGAGGGCGGCGGCCTGGGCGCTGACCCTTGGGTAGAAAGTGATAGTGCGAACCAGAAAAGCCAAGAATTTCGTCTGGCATCGAAAGGCGATTACGCCTTTAACTGGCAGGCCGGCGTCTTTTACAACAAATTGAACAGTACCACACTCCAGTATTCGGTGGATGACGCCGCAGCAGCGCTGTTCGGCGTCACGACGCTCTATCATGAACTGGTGCCCCAGAGCTTCGATCAAAAGGCGGTTTTCGGAGAGGCCTCGTACAAAATCACTCCGACTGTCAAGGCGACGGTCGGCGTTCGGTACTTCAACTTTCACAACACGTTCTCGACCTCAGAGTACGGCTTCTTTGGGCCCTACGGCGATCTGACCCCCGGAGGCTCATCGTCCACGGAGAAAGACAACGGATTTAATCCGAAATTTAATTTGGCCTGGATGCCCAATGACGATCTCACCTCCTACGTGACCGTCTCGAAAGGATTTCGTCCGGGCGGTGGCAATCAGGTCGTGCCCACCTCTGGCACCGAGGAGGGAGATGCGTGCGCGGCATCGTTGGCAGCTCTCGGCAAGAGTACCAATCCCACGGCCTACGAGCCCGACACGGTGTGGAACTACGAGGCTGGCGAGAAGACGCGCCTCCTCGACGGGCGCCTGTCGATCAATGGTTCGATCTATTATGAGAACTGGCGGAATATCCAACGCGCGGTTACCTTGACCTGCGGCTACATTTATAGCGACAACGCGGGGTCGGCGTCGGTCAAGGGTGGGGAGCTGGAAGTGTCCGCAAAGCTCTCGGACGAACTGACCGTATCGTTGAACGGCGCCTACACTCATGCAATTTACAGCACAACCTCCCTCGAGGCCGGAGTGCAAGAAGGGCAGAGGCTGCCCGATGTACCTGAGTTCACCTCGAGCCAGAGCCTCATCTACCTCCACAAACTGATGAATGGTTACACGCTGGTGGGCCGCGCCACCAACGACTACATCGGCTCTCGCCAGGACGTCAACTACTACACGGACAATCTCCCTGCCTACGATATCGCCTCGGCACGCCTCGGCGTCGAGGCTCCCGCAGGCTGGAGCCTGTTCTTGTTCGTCGACAATCTCACCAACAAGCATGCGCTGCTGACGGCTATTAACTCTGAAGTCCTCAATATTCCGACCATGACCCGAGACACAACGAATCGGCCGAGGACCATCGGTCTTGACTTGACCTATGGCTTCTAACTCTTGGTCGCCCGCTCATTCAATCAGGTGAAGTAATGGGAACCCTCAATTCGATCGGCGCCGGGCTGTTGGCCGGGCCCTACGACCGGTATTTTCGCCCAGGATATGTGCATCGCGACTTGTACATCTCGCCGCAAATCTTCGAGGAAGAGATGACGCGCATTTTTGGCTCGTCATGGGTCTATGTGGGGCACGAGAGTGAGGTGCCGGACGCCGACGACTTCGTGACTCGAACCCTTGGCCGGCGGCCCGTTATACTCACGCGGGATCGCCAGGGCTCTTTGCATGTCCTCATAAATCGCTGCACCCACCGGGGTTCCATTATCTGCAGACAGGATCGAGGAAAGGCGGCACGCTTCACGTGCGGCTACCATGCTTGGACCTTCTCAAACGAGGGTAAATGCGTCGGGATCCCCTTAAAGCACGCGTATGAACCTCATTTTAAACTCGAGGCGCAGAATTTGCGGGCCGCGCCCAAGGTGCAGAGTTATCGCGGCTTCATTTTTGCTTCTCTAAGCACCGACGTACCGTCCTTGGTTGAGCATCTCGCTCACGCCCGACGCTACCTCGATGAATGGCTGGATCGCGGCGAACGCCTACCCATTGTGGTGCGTGCCGGTGAAATGAAATTCAACACCCACGCCAATTGGAAAACGATCTATGACAACGCGGGTGACGGCTATCACCCGCCGTTTTCACACATTTCCATGCTGCGCGTATTCGCGCGTCGTTACGGCGACGTGGACATGCAGTACTACTCGGCCAACTTCGACGAGGCGCCGCTGCTAAGCCGTGATCTAGGCAACGGACACACTCTGCTGGACCAACGCCCGAGCATGCACTCCGAATCCGCTTGGAAGCGTCAGCACGTATTGCCGGGACGCGAGGTGCTCTGGGAGGCCCTGAACCAGAAATATGGTCCGGAGCGCGCGCTCGCCATGCTCGATGCTTCTACCGGATCCGGTCTCAATCTCAACATCTTTCCGAATTTGCTAATTATCGGCAATCAGATCCAAGTGGTCGAACCCGCGGCGGTGGATCGAACGGTCGTACGGTGGTTTTCAACCACTCTCGAAGGCGCACCGGACGAAATCAATGCCATCCGGATGCGCATGCAGGAGGACTTTCCCTCGTTTGGAGAAGTGGACGATACCGCGCATTTCGAATCGTGCCAGATGGGCATGGAAACAGTCCCTGAAATGGAGTGGATCGACATCCGGCGGCATATGTCGACCGGCGCGGGTCGCATCGAAGAGGATGGGGCGCGCACCGACCCGATTTCCTCGGATTTGCATATGCGGTGTTACTACGATGCCTGGAAGCAGCGCATGACCGCGGGCACCTCATGAGCCAGGTAAATCCCACGACCGAGGCACGCGCGGATTATTTCGACCTCATCTTCTATCGCGAGGTCATCGCGCTATTTCGCACATGGCAAGAGATCACTGTCGTACCGGACGACCGACTGCCCTCTGTTGAACAGCGGCGCGCCTGCGAACGCCTACTCTACGCCGAAGCACGCCTGATCGATTCGGGAAGGCTCGGCGACTGGTTAGCCCTATACACGGAGGACTGTGCCTACTGGCTTCCCACGGATATTGGGCTGCGTGATCCCGCCGCCACCGTGTCGTGGGAGTTCGACGACCGTCGACGCTTGGAAGAACGGGTCGAGCGCCTCGCGACCGGACGCGCATACTCGCAAATTCCGCCGACGCGGACCGCGCATCTCTACACCAACATGGAAATGATGACGCACGGCGAGCGTGAAGTGCTCGTCTTTTGTAACTTCCTGATTCATACGAATCGTCTGGGGCGCATCGGTCAACGCGCGGGATGGTGTGGCTTCCTTTTACGCCTCACCGACAGCGGATGGCGTATTGTGATCAAGCGCATCAATCTGCTCGACGCAGATCAGCCACAAGACAACAACAGTTTTACGCTCTGACCCTGGAAACCTTCGCGATGAATAAATCTGTCGACAACGAGACTCTCTCCTCCCTGGTCGCCGCCTCAATCGGTCGATCCGATTTCACGCAACGCTACGGACTGCACAGCCCCGAGCGGGAGCAAGGCATTCAAGCCCTGTGCGCGGACATCAAGAAAAAAGGAATCGAGGTGATCCGCTTCTCCTTTGTCGATACCAGCGGCCAGGTGCGCACCCGGCCGATCGAGGCCCGCCATTTCGCTCAGGCAGCACGCAACGGAGTCCCCTTCACCACCGCGTTGTTCGCCATGGACTCGGCCAATAATATATTCCAGCCGGTGTTCTCGGCGGACGGTGGCTTTGGCCGGACGACCATGGGCGGCGCGGGAGACATGCTGGCAGTCGCTGATTTAGCCACGTTTCGTGAGCTTCCCTGGGCGAAGAACTCCGCCATCATTTTATCTGACCTGTACTTGACCGATGGCACCCCCTGCCCGTTCGACCCTCGTAGAATCATGCGCGAGGCCTGTGGCAAGCTGCACGATCAAGGGCTGCTCTACGTCGGCGGAGTCGAAGTGGAGTGCCATGTTTTCAAGGTCAAGGATCCGCGCCTTGGACTGGAAGATTGCACCCAGCCCCCCCGGCCGGCGGCGGTCGAGGCGTACCGGCACGGCTACCAGTACATGTCTCAGCTGGTGCTCGACGAGTATGAACCCGTCATTGATGCCCTGCGGCGCGCCCTCATCGATGTCGGTCTACCGCTGCGAACCCTCGAATGCGAATGGGGACCGGGGCAGCTGGAAATCACCCTCGACCCGCTGATCGGCGTCGAGGCCGCGGATGCCGTCGTCCTCATGCGCACCGCGGTCAAGCAGGTGGTCAGGCGTATGGGCATGATCGCCTCCTTCATGACCAAGCCCGGACTTCCCAATGTGTTTTCCTGCGGTTGGCATCTGCACGAGTCATTGGCCTGGGCCGATGGCCGCGGCAACGCCTTCGTCTCGCAGACATCCCCGATGAGCGACCTTGGTCTGCACTTCGTCGGCGGATTGCTGAAGCACGTTCGCGCAGGCACCGCGTTCTCGAATCCGACGATCAACGGGTACAAGCGGCTGAACGCCAATCCCCTCGCTCCCAAGCGGGCGGTCTGGTCGATCGACAACAAAGCGGCGATGTGTCGACTCGTTGGCGGCGTCGCTGATCGATCCACCCATATCGAAAACCGCTCTGGAGAACCACTCGCCAATCCCTACCTGTACATGGCGAGCCAAATATTCGCGGGGCTGGATGGAATTGCGCAAAAAGAGTCCCCGGGGAGCCCCCTCACCGATCCGTACGGTCAAACGTCGCAGCCATTGATGCCCGGCAGTCTCATGGAGTCCATTGATGCATTATCCCAATCAGCACTGTATCGTGAGGCCATGACCAGTGAAGTAGTCGATCATTTCGTGGGTATGAAACGCCATGAGATAGGTCGATTTTTGTCCACCGTGACGGATTGGGAGCATCAAGAATATTTTGAATCCTACTAAGCCATTCGGCGTGACGTGACAACTCCTTGCTGCCAGGAATGCATGCGAGGCAGCGTCACTAGATGACGCGGCGTTCGCCCTCCCACCAAAACTGGGATTTGATGCGCGCATTTTTGGCGCTACACCGCGCTGGAACGTTCGAGGCAGCCGCACAGCTTCTGTGTATTGACCACTCAACGCTACGGCGGCGCATTCAGTTTCTCGAGGATGAACTGGCAACCCGCCTTTTTGTGCGCAGTGATGGAAACTACGTTCTCGCGCCTGCGATGAGCCCCTTGCTGGATGCGGCGTTGCGTATGGAGGAATCCTCCCGACAATTCTTCGATGCTCAACTCGACCCGCCGTCCGGCAAGGTGAGGGTCTCGATGATAGACATGTTCGCGGCCTGGCTCGCCCCCTTCCTCATTGAGTTCCAAAATTCCCATCCCGGCATCGAACTCGACGTGAGCACGGAGCATCATTTCGTCAATCTGGAACGGGAGTTGGTCGATGTGGCGATCCGCCTCGCCAGACCGAGACGCGGCAACTACAAAATGCGCAAATTAGCCGACGTCCACTTTGGGCTGTATGCGTCGCAGGATTACTGGACGGGACGAGACGTCGAGCCGGGGCAACCGCATGCACTCTTGGCGCTAGCGCTGCATTTCACGCATGGCGACCACGGGGCGATAATCGGCGAGGCCGATTGGATGCTGAGCCAATTGCCTGCCGGCCAGGTGGTTTGCAGCACCGACAGTTATGTCTTGCTGCGAAGCTACTGCGAGATAGGCATGGGCCTCGCCTTACTGCCCGAGTTCTTGGGCGGACAGGGGCAGAACCTTATCCGGGTCTTGCCGGATGTCGCTCCGACGTGCGATCTCTGGCTGGTCGTGAATCCTGAAACATCGACGTCGAAAAGAGTCAGGCTGTTTGTCGACTTTGTGTCGAAGACGTTCAGAAGTAAAATGCAGGAAAGCCCCCTGCAATAGAAGCAGTGCAGCAGCTAATCCACCACGTTGACGCCTTTCCAAAACGCGACGCGCCCCTTGATTTGGCGAGCCGCCTCTTTAGGCTCGGGGTAATACCACACCGCGTTCGGGTTATGTTCTCCGTTCACTTTCAGCGAGTAATAGCTCGCCGTACCCTTCCACGGACACACACTGGTATGGGAACTGGGCTCCAGCAGCGCAGTATTGACCGAGGCCAGCGGAAAATAATGATTACCTTCCACAATGACGGTATCGGATGACTCCGCGATAACCGCGCCATTCCATATTGCTTTCATGCTTATCCCCCCTTCTTGCAAAAAGATACACGCTCGAAGTTACTGACTCCATGATCAGCGAGACACGAATGATCGTTCGATGACGTAGTCGCCGGGTTCACCGACGTGCGGAGAGATTTTGAATCCGCGGTCGTTCAACATCGACGACAAATCTGCAAGCATCGCGGGACTGCCGCAGATCATCACCCGATCCTCGGCCGGATTGAGCGGCGGCATGCTGATATCCGCAAACAGCTTGCCCGTCTCGATGAGCGAGGTGACTCGGCCTTGATAGCGAAAGCGCTCGCGTGTGACAGTGGGAAAATACACCAGCTTGTTTCGGACCTGCTCTCCCAGATACTCGTGATGAGTGAGCTCCCATTCGATGAAATCCCGGTAGGCGAGCTCACTTCGATAGCGTACCCCGTGCACCAATATGATTTTCTCGAAGCGATCGTAGGTCTCGGGATCCTTGATGAGGCTCATGAAAGGCGCAAGTCCGGTACCCGAACTCAACAGATAAAGGCGTTTTCCCGGTTTGAGGTCGTGCAGCAGGAGGGTACCCGTCGGTTTGCGGCTCACCAGGACCTCATCACCGGGCTTGATGTTTTGCAAACGGGAGGTCAAGGGTCCATCGGGGACCTTGATGCTCAGAAATTCCAGAAATTCCTCATGGTTGGCGCTCGCGATGCTATAGGCGCGCATCAGAGGCTTGCCATCGATGAGCAGTCCCATCATGACAAAATGCCCGTTCTCGAAGCGCAGGCTTTCATTGCGGGTTGTCGTGAAGCTGAAAACCGTCTCATTCCAGTGATGGACGCTCAGCACCTTTTCTGTTCCTATTGCCGCCATAGTTCCACTTTCAAGTCTCCCCCTGTCCGACGTTCTGCGGGATTAGTCTCGCCCTTGGATTCTGCACCATGGCGGCCAGCGCCAGCGCGGCAATCAGGAAGGTCCCGGCGAACAGCCAGTATAATTCCACCGCGTGCCAGCCATGATCCACCAGCGAGCCTGTGGCCAAGGGCGCAAGGATGGCGCCGAGCCGCCCGATCCCGATTCCCCAGCCCATCCCCGTGGTTCGCAGGTGCGGGCCATAGAGCGCGGGCGTCAGCGCGTAAAATCCCGCCATGGCGCTGGTCGCCATGCCGCCCAAAGCGATGCCGGTAATCAGCCCGATGGATACGTCGTGCGTCGTCATGGCAAATACGCCCATCAATGCGCAAGAGACGAGCAGACAGAATGTAATGAGCCATCGAGGCTCGAGGATGCGAGCGATGAACGCGAAAATGACCGTGCCGAAAATTCCGCCCAAACTCAGCAAGACACCGCTGGTGATGCCCTGCTGTGCCGTCAAGCCGTTCGAGGCCAGAAGCTTTGGTGTCCAGCCGAATACGAAGTAATAGCCGCCCATCATGAAAAAGAACGCGGTCCAGATCAGACAGGTCGATCGCAGCAATTCGGGCGAGAACAGCTGTTTCATGGAGGCGCGTTCGGGAATGCCATGCAGCGCCTCGATGGGCGGAAGCGTCGCCACGGTCGGCCTGTGCATTCTCGTCAGCAATTGATTGAGTTTTCGCAGTGCACCGGGGGGCTGGCGCGTAATCAGGAAATCGAGCGATTCGGGAAGACGCCAAAAAGAAATGGGCAGCATCGCGAACGACACGATCCCCCCGAACTCGAAGGCGCTGCGCCACCCCGAGCGGGCAATCAGTATGGCCGCAATGGCACCGCCGACCGTCCCCCCGATGGAATAGCCCGAGGTATAGAGATAGCTCGCGGTATTGCGCCATTTACTGGACGAATATTCGTTGACCAGGACGGTCGCGCTCGCGAGGATGCCCCCGATACCGATACCGGTAAGGGCTCTCAAGGCCGCGAGCTGCCAGTAGTTCTGCGCTACTGCCGAGACCAGCATCCCCACGCTCACGATGAATACTGAGGTCATGACGATGGCACGACGGCCGAATCGGTCGGCGCGCGGAGCCAGGAACAGTGAGCCCAGGGCCATGCCGACGAGACCCGCGCTCAGCAACACGCCGACCTGCGACCCCGTCAATTTCCATGTCAAGCTCACCCCCGGCGCCGTGAAGGACATGACAAGCACGTCGAATCCGTCCAACATGTTGAGACCCACGCACACGAGGATGGCTGTGATCTGGTGCGCACTCATGCGGCCATTCGCGACGAATTGCCTGATATCCGACATCGTCCGAGGAACTGCGCCGATCATTGCGGGGCCCTCACGACACGACCGCCGGGACTTGCGTCGCGGGCGGGGTATTGCGGCTTCTTTGACATCGAATGACTCCATCGACGAGAACCATCCCAACGCCCGGGATATCTCCGAGACGCACGCTATCGAGTAAGTCACGCCCGGCTGAATGCTGCGCCCTGTCCAGAAAAACCAGGTCGGCCGCCCGTCCCACCGCGATGACCCCCGAATCCAACTGTCGCAAACGCGCCGTGTTGCCGGTCGCGTAGCAGAATGCTTCTTCCGCCGGCACGTCCGCCATGCTGGAGAGCAGAGCGATCATGCGCAATATGCCTAGCGGCTGCACTCCGGACCCTGCCGGCCCGTCGGTGCCCAAGATCACGCGATCCGCACACCCGAGTTCCCGAGCGTGGCGCGCGGTCAAGATTCCGATGCGCTCGTTACCGTTGTGAACGATCTCCAGGCCGCGCCGTGAGCGCTCGCACAACTCGCACACTTGCTCGTAGGGCAAGGAGGTGTGGCCGCCATTGATGTGTCCGATGATATCGGCGTCGGCCTCCAGCACCACGTCCTTGTCGATCAATCCCGACCCTGGGATCGATGGACCGCCCGTATGAATGGTGCTTTGGATGCCATGGCGACGCGCCCACGCCACCATGCGCTGCGCCTCCTCACCGCTTTTGACGGAGCCCAAACCCACCTCGCCGAGCAGCGTCACGCCGGCGGCGGCGAGTTCCGCAAAATCCGATTCGACCATGCCCTTTTCCAGAACAGGGGCACCCGCCAGCACTTTGACGCCGGCCGGCCGAAAATTCGAGAAGCTACGCTGGGCCGTGATGGCCAGCGCTTTCAAGCCGATGATGTCCTTGGGTCGGCCGGGCAAATGAACCTCGCCGGCGGAGATCATTGTGGTGACTCCGCCGTTCAGCGTCGAATCGATCCAACCCAACTGGTTCTGTCGAGGCGTCCAGTCGCCAAACACCGGGTGTACGTGAGAGTCGATGAGCCCGGGCGATAGCGCGGTGCCCCGCGCATCGATATGCGTATCGGCGGCTTCGGTATTGCAATCGCTCGCGCGTCCGACGGCGGTGATCCGGCCGGCTTCGATGACGATGGTGTCGGCGTCAAGAATAGGATTGGCAATATCCCCGGACAACATCAGGCCAACGTGACTGATGACGACCTTCCCCGAACTCTGCGCATCAGTCGGGGTCGCCATCAGCGTAGCCCGTCCTGGCCCTTGATTTCGTGCACTTGTAAACCGCCGACACGAGGCAAGGGTCTGCCGCTGTCCGTCACGGCGATCGCGACGACGATTTCATTGGCGCGAGGCGCATCGGATACGCGCGCCTCGATGGCATCGAAGTGACTGCGAACGAAGGCTGCCTCTTTGTGTCCGAGCGGTACATCGATGGCGGTACCGAGGCCTCCCATTTTCTTTGCCGACGGCACGAGAGCCGCGCCGTGGGAAACCGCTTGTCGCAGGGTTGCGCCCATCTTGGGATGCAACAGCGCGGCCGCGTGTTCGAGCTCGCCACCCTCCCCCACAATCGCCGCCTTGCCGTAGCTTTGAGCCCGTTCCGGCTGGATTCCGAGCGCTTCCACGCACTTAGCTCCCAATAGTCCACCGAGTTCTTCGCCGATGCTGGTCAGCAAGTCCAAGTTGTCGGAGAAGCGGCCGGCGTAGGGATTGGCAATCACCGCCATAGCCACGGCACGCCGAGTGGGAGGCTCCACGGCACGGCCCATCTCGGTGCGGACTTCGTCGATCTGGACCACGATCTTGCGTATTGCTGCAATCATAGACACCTCATCGTTGGCCGTCCCATCGCTTGATCTCATCGACCCGTAGTCCACCGAGTCTCTCATGAATTCTGGGGCCCAAACTCATCACGAGAATGTAGGCTACTTCGTCCGCCGCCGGCGCGCCGGGAATTCGTACTTCTATCGCGTCAAGATGACTGCGTATGTAACTGGCATTGAGGTGCGTCAGGGGCACATCGATGGTCGCACCCGGCCCGGCCACCTTCTTCGTGGACGGAACGATGGCGAGTGCATTTCCTGGCTGGGCACCCCCGCCGGTTACGGCATCGCTCTTCCAGCCCAGCGCCTCCCGCATACCGTAGCCACCCGGCGCGTGCCACAGCGCACCGTGTTCGAGTTCCCCGGCCGCGCCTACGATCGCAGCTTTCCCATAACTTTGAATGTCTGCGGCGGCGCATTGCAGCCCGGCAATCAGCTTCTTCGCGAGCATCAACCCCACGGGTTTCAACTCCTCCATGAACGGCGCAATGTCGGGCACGAAGCGACCGGCGAAGGGATTCGTCATGACCGCCGCGATCGCACCTCGCCGCAGCGGCTTAGGCACCACGGGTCCAAACTCGTGAAAGATGTCTTCTATATGAGTGAATAGGCGACGGATGGTAATCATGCCGCCGCCATGTCGAACAGAGCTGGTCTTGATACCGGCATGACAACTTCCATCCTTCCCTGCAATGTAATAGCGGCTGCAAAAATCAGCCCGCGCGCGCGCCATAGGCCCGTTTCGACGCGTCCTGCCAGCAAGGCCGAGTCGACGGCCGACATCGGCAGCGGCGGAACGTCAACGGTGACCATACGTGAGCCGAGATCGGTGTCATCCTTCAATTGATCGGCGGGCGCGCGGACGATGGCGGGATGCAGGCAGTTCACGGCATTCCCGATGAGCGTCGCGGCGGCATCCGCCGTCGCCGCATCGGCGGCCAATACGGTGACGCTGTCGGCGATACCGAGGCTGAAGCTCCGGCCGCGCCATCCGCTGGTGGCGATGCCGCGAATGGCAGCGTGCTGGTCGAGGGTAAACGCACCGCTCAGCGGCACGCCGGTCGACTGAGTCGTATCGGTGCGCTCGGGGTGCGAACAGATACCCACCCGGAAACTCGCACCCGCCGCGAGATACACAGCAATGTCGCCGCCATTGTTGATGCAGGCCCGCTGTATTCCCGGTTGATCGAACCCTGTGATGAGGTGGTCGGCAACGGCGCCCGCCACCGCCGCCATGGAAGTAATGAACCGCTCATCGGCGAAGGCGCGACACGCTCGCAGCATGCGACGCGCCACGGGCCCGCGCAGGGTGGTCCCATGGTCCACGGCGCGCCGCAACGACGGCAACTCCTGCACCAATCCGGGCAGCACCCCCTGAAACTCGTCCCAACAGCCAGCGATCGCACGCGCCTGGGCTTCGGGATCTCCCTCCACGTCCACAATCAGATCGATAGGTCCGTGCTGAAAATGCCACCGATCCGGGCCGAGGCGTTCGAATGCCGCACCACCGCCCAGGCCGCTCATTCTAGGAGCGCCTTGTGCCGGAGCGGCCAGGGATTGGCGGTATCGATGCTCACGATACGGCTCCGATGCCGATCCATCACGTCCTGCAGTGACTGGACGCTCTCCATGTATCCGCCCAGCGCCTGATACTCGGACAGCCGCATGGTGAATTCGATCGGCGCCACGACCGCGGGCGTCGGAACCGTACCAAAGGAGCGATCGGGCATCAACGCGACATCCACCATGACCGTGATGCCGCCGCCCGGCCACACATAGACGGGCGCACCGCCGCACGTCACATTCACCCGCGAGTCCTTGATGGCCTGCGTCAATCGCACCGGGCTGCGCGTCGCCCCGGCGCGCAGACTTCCGCCCGCCCCCCCCACGAACAACACCGTGGTCAATGCCGGCTCGCAATTCTCGGCGATCAGATCAACCGCCTGCCTGACCTCGACCGGCATTGCCGCCGGCTGCGGCACCAGATGCTCGTCCAATACGAAGTATGCCGAGTGTTCTCCCGTGGTCGAGACCATGAGCAGCCGTAATCCGGGCCAACTCACCTTGGCGTCGAATCCAGCGATGATGGACGTGGGATCCTGGATATCGGTGCCGCCCCAACCCGTGCCGGGGTTGGCGACCTTGAAATAACGACCGGGCGTGGATCGACGCCCTCTCAATTCGATGCCAGAGGGGCGAATATCGAGGTACTTCCCGGCTTGATGCTCGGTAAGCACGCCGGTAATGTGGTCGTCCACAACCACCACCTCATCGAGCAACCCGAGCCATTGCTTTGCGAACATGCCGATGGTCGCCGAGCCGCAACCCACCCGCATCCGGGTCTCGCGCTCGCCGTTGACAATGGGGGGTGCTCCCGACTGAACCACCAGCGTCGAGCCGCCATCGATCGACAGATCTACCGCTTGCTTGTTACCCAGGGCCGCCATGAGTTCGCAAGTCGCGCGGCCCTCTTTCTTACCACCGCCCGTCAGGTGATGAACACCGCCGATCGAGAGCATTTGAGAGCCGTACTCCGCCGTCGTGACGTGGCCGACGAGTTCGCCGTTGAAGCGGATGTTGGCCTGTTCCGGCCCAAGAAACCGGTCGGTATCGATCTTCAGTTTGAAACTGCAATAACTGAAGATGCCCTCGGTCACGACGGTGACGATGTCCACCTCATCATGGCGACTCGAGACGATGAAAGGCGCGGGCTTGTAATCCGGATACGTGGTTCCCGAGCCGACCCCGGTCAGAAAAAGCGCCGCCTTGTCGTCCGGCAGCGGATGCCGGGATAAGATCATGGGATCGACACGGGTGAGGAGTCCGTTGACATTGCCCCAACGATCGCACGCGCCCGTGCGTCCCTCGCTGATGTTGCACAGAACCGGGCAGGCATCGCAGCGAATCTTATTCGCCATCGATCGAGTCGGGCTGGCGCTTTGCAGCACCGTCGGCCCCGACGTCAGCGACAATGTCGGATCCATGTCTTCTACTACATGGTCGACTCGCGTGTGCCCAGTCGAATGTTCATTCATGTCGGTGCCGGATCCTATGCTGGCAGAACCACAACGCGTGATCGTCCGTGTACTAATGAAGTGTTTACTTCACTAATTCTCAGAGCCTACCGGGGATAGGGGGTCAATGCAAGCGGCGGAAGACTCCGCCTGATTGCTGGCTATAATACCGACTGTATAACAGTAATGGGGAGACGTACCTAGATGTCAAACGGCGACTTGCCGACCGCTGTTCCCAGTGGCGGCACGAATAAAAAGCCCGTACGCGGCCGTCCGGTGGGGCAGGTGGCGACCCGCGAGAACATTTTGCGAGCGGCGATCGATGTTTTCGCAAAGCAGGGTTTCGCGGGAGCCCGGGTCGAGAAGATCTCCAAGGCGGCGCGTACCACCGACCGGATGATCTACTACTACTTCGGCAGCAAGGAGCGGCTGTTCGTCGCTGCGCTGGAAACCATCTACAAGGAACTCGGCGACGCCGAGGCGGCGCTGGACCTGTCGGGTTTGGCACCGGATGCGGCACTGTGCGCCATCCTGCGCTTTACTTGGAACCACTATCTCACCCACCCCGAAATGCTGTCCCTCCTCAACAATGAAAACCTTCAGCAAGGGCGGCACGTGTCGAGGTCGAAGCGGGTCAAGGAACTGTCGTTTCCCTTCGTCTCGATTCTGTCCGAGGTGCTGGCGCGCGGAACCAAGCAAAAGCTGTTTCGACCGAACATCGACGCTCAAGATCTCTATGTGGCCATGTGTTCCCTGGGCTACTTCTACTTATCGAATCGGTACACCCTATCCGCCTTTCTCGGCACGAACCTCATGGCGCCGGATGCCCTGGATCACTGGATCGAAACCACCGAGACCATCATTCTGCGATTCGTGCGCCGCGTGCCTTAGGGCTCTGCTTCACGAAGCCGAGCCGCCGTCTCGGAGAGCTCCCTCCAAGCCGGCCGATTGGGAGCGAAACGCGCTTGCAAGTAGGCGAGCAGATCGGCGATTTGGCGATCGTCGAAGCTCGTACGAAAAGACGGCATTGCGCCTCGATGGGCGAGGCTGGGGACATTCACACCGTCCAGGAGCGCGCGTATGGCATTCGTCGGTACGGCGCTGTGCAAATTGCTGTTGAGCGCGAGTGACGGCCGAGTGCCTGCGAGACTTCCGAATTGAGGGTCATGACACGACGCGCACGCGCCTTCGAACAGCCGAGCACCCGCCTCGTGCGCCCGCAGGGAGGCATTTTGGGAATTTGTCTCGAGAAGAGCGGCCATTTCCTGTTGGGCAGTCTCGGCAAGTTGCGGGTTGAAAGAGGCCAAATAGTGAGCCATGGCTCGAATGTCGGTATCCGGAAGTGACGCGAGGCTTGCCACCACGGGCTGCATGGGGCCTGCGGCGGCGCCGTGAAAACGCGCCGCCCCCGTCGTCAAGTACTCGAACAGATCGGCTTCGCTCCAGGGAATGGGGGAATGGCTCAAGGCGGTCAATGGCGGAACTTCCCATCCATCGGCAAAACCGCCGGCGAATTGCAGGGAGCCGCTCTTCTCCGCCCCCAGACTGTTGCGAGGCGAATGGCAGCCACCGCAGTGACCGAGCCCTTCGACCAGATAAGCCCCCCGATTCCATTCGGCGGATCGTGCGGCATCCGGCACGAATTGGCGTTCGCGCAGAAATAGGACATTCCAGAAAGCGAGCAGCGGGCGCCAGCTGAATGGAAATGACAGGCGGGTCGCAGGAACCGTCGCCCGTACGGCCGGCTGGGACATGAGGTAGGCATACAGGTCCTCCATATCCCGGTCCGTGGTCTTTGCAAACGCCGTATACGGAAAGGCCGGATAGAGATGGCGGCCGTCGCGATGAATTCCCTGGCGCATCGCCCGCTCGAACGCCGCGTAGGACCAAGCGCCAATCCCTGTATCGACGTCGGGTGTGATGTTCGTGGTATAGACCGTGCCAAAAGGTGTATCGAGCGCTCGGCCTCCCGCATTTTCCGTACCATTCGCTGTCGTGTGGCACACCGCGCAATCACCGAGCGCCGCGAGTTCTCGGCCGCGGGCGATGGCCCCGCCTGAATACAGCTGCGGATTGGGGCCGGTGGTGGGCGCGATCGGGGCGCGGCACACCCAGAGTGCCGCCGCCAGACCGACGGCGCCCGCGATCCCCGCAGCGAGACGTTGCAACCAGGGCCGAGATCGCGCCGGCGACTGCGGGGATGCTGCGAGCCCGCGCAAATTGTCGAGCCGCGTCGCAATCGCGTGGGCCGACGCGGAGACATCATCGGCGTGCTCGGTGCGCAACGTCAGGCCAGGAACTTGGGCCGCGTGCAGGGCCGCCCGGACCCGCTCCGGCGTAAACGGCGGTTCACGCATTCGGACACCAGTGGCGTCGAATATCGCATTGGCGATGGCGGCGGCGCTCGGAACCGATGCCGATTCGCCCGCCCCTAGCGGCGGGTCATAGGGCCTGGGCATCATCACCACTTGAATGACCGGAAGGTCTGGGAACCGTAAGACGGGGTAGGTCCCCCAGTCGCGATTGGTGGTGAGGGGGCCGGCGAAGCTCACCTCCTCCTTGAGCGTACGGCTGATGGACTGAATCACGTTGCCGTGAATTTGATGCTGTATGCCCGCGGGGTTGATCGCGAGTCCTGTGTCCTGGCCCACAACCACTCGAGAGACCTGCACCTCCCCGGAATCGAGATCGACTTCTACCTCGGCGACCCAGGCGGACCAGGCCGCCGCCGTGCCCGGAAACTTGCCGTGTAGGTATTGGGCGTAGGCGACCCCCTGCCCTCGCCGCCGACCTGCGGCGATTTGTTCCAATCGCGGTCCGGTTCGCACCTGCCAACCCGCACGCTGTACGACTTCCTTGATGAGATAGAGGGCCCGTTCGTCGCGCAAATGTCGCAGCCGAAATTCGACCGGATCAACCGCTGCCGCTGCCGCCAATTCGTCGATATAACACTCGTGCGCGAAGGTGTTGGGCATGGCGGAAACGCCACGCAGCCACGACGCCCGCACCAGCGGCGCCATGTCATTGACCACGACCCGCATATGATCGAACTGATACGGCGGTATCGCGGTACGGTCGCCCATATCGGACACCACGGCCACCGGCGGCACGGCTCCGGTGAGCAGCAACGCGAGCGTGGGTGCCATATTGGAGGGATAGCAGGTCGAAAAATCGTAGGCCGCCACCGTCCCATCGGCGGCCAGGCCGCCGTCGACTGTCATGATCTGCGCCGCGCCTTTCGGCTCCCAGACATGCTCCTGCTCCCGCGTGAGTTGCACGCGCACCGGCCGCTGAACCGCACGCGACAACAACGCCGCATCGGCGGCGACGTCGTCGGCACAGTTACGGCCGTAACAACCAGCCGCCTCCAGCCGGATGATGTCGACTTGAGCGGCCGGCATTTGCATCAGCAGCGCAAGATCGGCCCGCAGTGGCAATGGATTTTGAGTGCCCGACCAGACCGTCAATTGGTCGCCGCGACAATCGGCAACGGCGCAGGAGGGACCTATGGAGCCGTGCAGCTGATACGGCCAGAGGTAGGTGCGAGGCATGCGCGTGCCCGCTTCCTCGAGCCTGCGATCAACCGTACCCTTGTCGAGCAGAGTACGAGGATGGCTCGGTTGTGCACCCACGGCAGCGTGCACATCCTGCATGTCGGGAGCCGTGGTAACGGGCCGCCATGCGACGCGTAGCCGTTGCGCCGCTTCCGCGGCCTGTTCCTCTCGTTCGGCGACGATACCGACGAAGTCTCGAATCACGACCACCGCCACAATGCCATCGAGTCCGGTCAGAGAAGACTCGTCCACCTCGATCAGGCTGGTACCGACGAAGGGTCCGCTGTCGAAGCCCACATAGGGCGGTCGCACCACTCGACCGTGCAGCATTCCCGGCACCCGGACGTCGTGCACGTATCCGTCCCCGCCGGTGGCCTTCGCAGCGATGTCGACGCGCTGAACGCTGCGTCCAACCACCCGATAATCCGCGACCGCCTTGACGGGCACACTGGCCGAGAGCACGAGCCGATCGCAACGCCCCTCGAGCAAGGTACCAAAGCTCAGGCTGACCTGCTGACCCGCCGCTCCTGAAAATACGCAAGCGTCGGCCGTGCGCAACGTCGAGATATCCGTTTGCAGCCGTTGGGCCGCCAATTCGAGAAGAAAAAGTCGCGCCTGCGCCGCAGCGCGCCGCAGCGGTACCGCGGAGATCTGGATGGTCTCGCTGGCAATGGTGGCGCCCTGGTCGGGGGTTCGTTTGGTGTCGCCCAGTACCATCGTGACGCGCTCCAGCGGCACGTCCAGCTCTTCGGCGACGATTTGCGTGAGCGCTGTTCGCACACCCGTGCCGAGGTCGACGTGACCATTGAACGCGGTGACGCTGCCATCTGCGGACAGGAGAAGAAACAGCTCGGCGTCACGGCCGGCCACCGGCCGCACGATGCTCAAGGTACCGGCGCCCTCGAGCTCGCCGGGGCGCGCAGGCGCCGGGTTCTCTGAATCGGTCACGATTGCGAGGACGGCGTGATGGCATCTCTTGCCCGGCGCACCGCATCGAGGATCTCGACATGCGCGCCGCAGCGGCAAAGATGGTACTTCAATGCCTGCTTGATCTCGGCGTCATTGGGGCGGGCATTGCGATCCAAAAGCGCCTTCGTGGCCATGATCATGCCGTTCAAACAGTATCCGCACTGCGCCGCTTGAGCCGAGATGAATGCCTGCTGAATCGGATGCGGACGCTGCGCGTCGCCGAGCCCTTCCAGGGTGACGATCTTCCGCCCCACGACATTACCGACCGGCACCACGCAAGAACGGACGCAGTCACCGTCGACCAGAACGGCGCAGGCGCCGCATTCGCCCAACCCGCATCCAAACTTGGGGCCGTTCAGCGCCAGATCGTTGCGCAGCGCGTGCAGCAGCACGGTGCGTGCAGGAATGTCGAGCAGGTGCCGACGCCCGTTGACGTCGAGACAAAGGGGGCCTGATGAGTTCACGGAAGCCGGCTATAGACCATAGGTCATGATCTCCCGCTTGACGAATTTCCTCAAGGACGGTGATTTCCCCAGTTCGCGGGGGCCTGCGTACATGAACTGAATTAAACACTCCCTACATTTAAGTGCAAGCAGTGAGCCATGTCAAAGCGCACTCGATCATCGATGCGCCTCCAAACGGTGCAATTGCTCGTTTCGGTCGGGGATGTGCGCCCCAACTGCGCGCATGTGATCTATGGCGCTGCGGCTTTCGGACGACTCATCGCGTCGTGCGTGTTGCCACA